>OJNL01000695.1_pt1 | contig 22380 bp, 17 predicted proteins | sample 1597581 | NCBI WGS metagenome assembly OJNL01 (sample SAMEA2452133, study PRJEB22498) | human gut metagenome | biome: human feces; feature: human gut; material: feces | place: Australia | collected 2012
TGATCAGCACCGAAATTCCCGGCATCAAGTGTGGCCAGATTCTTCGAGATGTCAGTTTTTCCGGTTTCGTGAGCTTACGGAAATAGAAAAAATACAGGGGAACCAGGAACAAATTAATGGCAATATCAAAGATCGGTAAGCCCAGTTCACCCGTGATATATTTATGGATATCTTGTATCATGTTCGGGATGAAGATCAACCCCGAGAATGTGAAAATAATTCCCAGTAGCCGCCGCGGATGCATTCCAGCTTGTTCGCTAGGGACGGCCCCTTTGACCGTTAATAGCGTGAGGCCGCAAAATAGGGGAATGATAAAAGAAAGGACGTACGAAAAATACATCCAAAATATTGGAGAAGATATACTGTCATTCATCATATTCCTAGAATTTGAAATGCCGTCCTTTTATTTCACGGGACAAATATAATGAAATTATAACTATATGGATACGATCTTGATATTTTGAATAAAAGTTTGGAAGAATAAAAATAGATACCTTAAAAATTGACATCCTGCCATAAACTTTGTACTTTCGTCCCCACTATAGATGACTTATAATGAATGATGAAAAGCTAAAGGAAGAAGTTCGCAAGGCTTGCGAAATTCTTAAAAATGGGGGGATAATTCTTTATCCCACGGACACGATATGGGGCATCGGGTGTGACGCCACGAACGAGGCTGCCGTGAAACGGGTGTACGAGCTGAAACACCGGGAAGATAGTAAGGCCATGTTGGTATTACTGGACGACGTGGGTAAGCTTGCATCCTACGTGGAGGTTCCGGACGTGGCTTACGAGCTGCTGGAAGTGAACGATAAACCCATGACAATCATTTATCCGAATGCGAAGAATCTGGCGAAGAATCTGATAGCACAAGATCGGACTATCGGCATTCGGATTACCTCTGAGATTTTCACGAAATCCTTGCTTTACCGTTTCCGTAAACCCATTGTCTCTACCTCTGCCAACATCAGTGGAGAACCTTCTCCCCGGTGTTTTGCCGAAATCAGTGATGCTGTGAAAACTGCTGTCGATTACGTGGTCGATTTCCGTCAGGAAGAAACAACGAATCCCGCACCCTCCAGTATTATCAAACTAGGTGTTGGCGGCGAAATTCAAATCATCAGAAAGTAATAACCCGAAAATTGAAGTCGAGAGTGTCCCCACATTTTCAATTTTCAATTTTCAATTTTCAATTTTCAATTGTATTATGGCTCTTATTTTAAATATAGATACTTCAACAGATGTATGTTCCGTGGCGATAGCCCGGGATGGAAATGTGATTGCTTTAAAAGAGAATGACGAGGGATTTAATCATTCTACTTTACTGGGTGTGTACGTGGATGATTTATTAAAAGAGAATAACTTGACGGCGAATGATTTGGATGCCGTGGCCGTGAGTATGGGCCCTGGCTCCTACACGGGCTTGCGTATCGGGGTATCTTTAGCCAAAGGAATATGCTTTGGTGCCGGGAAACCTTTGATTGCTGTTAGTACATTGGCAGCATTGGCAAATGCCGTGGCCCGGAGAGAAGGCGAAGAAGCTTTTTATTGCCCGATGATTGATGCCCGTCGCATGGAAGTCTATACAGCAATATATGATCGGGAGGGAAATGTTGTACGGGATATTCATGCAGAAGTGATTGAAAAAAATTCTTTTGCCGATTTATTGTCTACCCGGAAAGTTTTGTTCTTTGGAAATGGGAGTGATAAGGTGAAAGAAGTCTTGAAACATCCGAATGCCGTGTTCATTAACGGGGTCTCGACTTCTGCAGCAAACATGATTGGGCTTGCTGAACGATACTTTGAAGCCGATAAATTTGAAGATGTAGCCTATTTTGAACCGTTTTATCTGAAAGATTTCGTGGCTACCGTGCCTAAACGGAAAGTTTTATAAATTAAAAGCTTTATCTTTGCTCTACTAAAAAAGAGAGATGGGCGGTCCGCATGTAATAAAAAAAAGAGGTAAGCAAGAAGAAGAGAATTTTAAAATTCTTTTTCGGGATTACTTTGTTTCCATGTGTGTCTTTGCTAATCGTTACTTGGAGGATGGAGAGATGGCCCGAGACGTAGTTCATGATGTGTTTTGTGGACTATGGGAAAATCCATCGGAACTGGTGGATGTTGCCAACGTGAAAAACTATCTTTATACTAGCGTGAAGAATCGTTGTCTTGACGTGTTGCGTCGGGAGAATATCCATCATCGTTACGTGGAGTGGGAACAAGAAAATGAAAAAGAACGTGAAGAGTTTTTCGAGATAGAAACTCTACGTGAAGATGTTTACCGGTTACTGGATCAGGCCATACAATTATTGCCGGAACGTACTCGGGAGATTTTGTTGTTGAAGTTACAAGGCCTAAAGAATCAGGAGATAGCAGATCAATTGCATATTTCCGTGAATTCGGTAAACACGTTAAAGGCAAATGCTTACAAGGTATTAAGAGATCAATTGCATGATCAATATTTCCTTTCATTGTTATTTTTTTTGAAAAAAGTCTGTTTTTGATTCACTAGTTTTTTTCATGAGTTCGTCTATGGGATGTATTAAGGATAATAGACGGATGTATGAATCAGAAATCAAATCATAAGGTATGGCTCGTGTTTGCCCGGTTGCTTGGAATGGAAACCAAGCAGGAACGGCATCAATTGGACGAGATTGTCGTGCCTGATTCTAAAGAAAAATTATTACTTGACGAAATGTCTTCGGGGGAGGATTATTTGCGGCGGCGGCAAATGATAGAAGATATAGATGTGGATAGAGAGTTGGAACGAGTGATGAGGCCCCGTAGGCGGCGATTACCAGTTCTGTTGGGGAGAGTAGCAGCTGTGTTATTGCCTCTTCTTTTAGGGGGAACGGCCATTTATGTTATGTATTCAAAAAATAATGCATCCTTGAAAAATGTAATTAGTTTGCACGATGTGGAGCCGGGAACCTTGGAGGCCGTGCTAGTTACGAGTGACGGGACATTGCGGGAATTACAGACAGCCGGGAACCATATTAACGAAAAGGATGGAAGTAAGATAATGGTCGATTCGGCTCGCCTGAATTATCAGGATAACAGGCCGGAATCCGTGCGGGAATTGATTTATAATAAATTACTCGTGGGGCGTGGGCATGAATACATGCTGATCTTGAATGACGGGACACGGGTGTGGATGAATGCCCGCTCGCGTTTGGTTTATCCGGTGGCTTTCGGCGATACCCGGGAGGTAGAACTGGAAGGGGAGGCCTATTTCGAAGTGACCCGGGATGAAAACCGTCCTTTTATTGTACATGCCGGTCAGGTTGCTGTCAAAGTGTTGGGAACAGAGTTTAATGTAAATACCTGCCGGAAGCAAAAGGTACAGACAGTGTTGGTAAAAGGAAGCGTACAGGTGGAGAACGGCGGAAAACGGGAGGTGGTGTTACGACCGGGCGAGCTGGCGGAAACCGTGGGGACACAGATCCGGGTCACTCAGGTGAATGTACGCAAATATACGGCCTGGCGTGAGGGAGTATTTTATTTCGAAGAGGCTGATTTGGAGGAAATTATGACGGAATTGGCCGACTGGTATTGTGTACAGGCTGTTTTTACCGATCAGACGGTCCGGACGCGTAAATTCAGCGGAGTACTGGAGCGGAGCGAGACCATAGAAAACGTGTTGAAAAAGATAGAACGTACCACCAGTGTACATTTTACTATCCAACAAGGTATTATTCAAGTGAAATAACAAAAGAAACCGGAAAAGGGCTGCCACCCTCTTCCGGCGGAGATCAAACTATCATAGCAAATAATAGTATTAACCAATTCACAAATTTATGAAAAAAAAAGAAATTGTACGATTTCCCAGGTCCGGGAAATTAAGGCAAATCGGAAGGATGATGAAATTAATGGTTTTATTTATGATTTTGGGGTGTGTGAGTGTATCGGCCAGGTCGGTTGCACAAAACCAACGGGTGTCCCTGAACTTGCGGAATTGTACGGTGATGCAGTTGTTTGAAGAAATTCAGCAACAGACCCGTTTGTTTTTCTTTTACGATCAGAAGCATTTTCAGGGACAAAATGTTTTGACGGTTCGGGCCGACGATGAAGAGGTCGGTGGATTGCTGAAACGTTTGTTTGCCGATATGAATGTAGAATTTGTTTTTGAAGACCAGACCGTTATCGTGCGTCCGGCAGTTAGCCGGAAGCAAGTGAATGGAAAAGTGGTAAAGGGGGTCGTCAGAGATGCTGCCGGCCATGTACTTCCCGGAGTAACGGTAGTATTGAAAGGGACGACGCTGGGAACTTCTACGGACATCGACGGTAAATATACCCTGACGTTACCCGAAGGTGAACACGTTCTGGTTTTCTCGATGATCGGTATGAAAATGCAGGAGTTTCCTTTGGGCACACGTACCGAACTGGACGTTACCCTGCAGGAAGAGGTGGCAGAGATGGAGGAAGTAGTGGTGACCGGTATTTTCAAGAAAGCGAAAGAGAGTTATACCGGAGCTGTTTCATCGATCGATAAGGAGCAATTGAAAATCTATAAAGGCCAGAATCTGCTTCAGACACTGAAAAATATAGATGTGTCCATTAATCTGGCTGTGGATAATATTAACGGTAGCAATCCCAACCGGATGCCGCAAGTGAATATCCGGGGTAATTCTTCTCTGCCTATGAGTGTACAGGAGTATAACGAAAGCCTGAGCAATGAGGTGAATACCCCGTTGATCATCCTGGATGGCTTTGAAATAGCATTGGAGCGTTTGATGGACTATAACGACGAGGAAATCGAATCGATCAATATCCTGAAAGATGCTGCTGCTACGGCGATATACGGTTCGCGGGGTTCTAACGGAGTGATTGTGGTGACGACAAAGCAACCGGAAGCCGGTAAATTGCGCGTTAATGCAGAAATAGGGATCGATATCGAAGCTCCTGACCTGACCTCTTACGATTTGTTGAATGCGGCTGAAAAATTGCAGTTGGAGTGGGATCTCGGATTGTATAAGAATGAAAGCCTGCCGAGTAATGATGTATGGTATAAAGAGGCTTATGCCAAACGGAAAAGGGCAATTGCCTCCGGCACAGATACCGATTGGTTGAGTAAACCGTTGCACACAGGGGTCGGTTCGCATTATAATTTACGTATGGAGGGTGGAAGCGACGAATTCCGCTGGAGTGCCAGTGTGGGCTATAAAAATACACAGGGAGCCATGCGGGATTCCGAGCGTAAAAGTCTGAACACCTCTCTGACCTTAATGTATAAAGTGAAAAATTTCACCTTTAAAAATCAGGCTTCTTACGGGACAACCAAAAGTAAAGAGAGTAAATACGGTACGTTCAGTGATTATGTAAAACAACAACCCTATAATGCTCCGTATGATGAGAATGGAAAACTGGTGCGGATGTTCGACGGTTTTCATGCTCATTACCAAGGATATCAAAATCCGTTGTACGATGCCACCCTGAACAGTTTCGATAAGAGTAGTTACCGTACGCTGACGGATAATTTCGCCATAGAATGGAATCCGTTCGAAGGCTTGACCTTACGCGGACAAGTCGGGATTACGGCTACGGACAATACGTCTGATCGGTTTTTGCCCGCAGAACATTCCACTTTCACCGACGATTCGCAATATGAAACCGACGAGGGATTCCTGCGCCGGGGAACTTATGATTATACCACCGGACGTACGAATGAATATACCGGGAATATAACGCTTTCGTATACCAGGACTTTTGCCGATAAACATCAGGTGTATGTCGGTTTGGATTATTCGCTGAATGAATCCGAGGGGTATAATTATGCCATCGCTGCCGAAGGTTTTACGAATGAGGATATCCATTTTCTGGCCAGTGCCCGGCAATATGCCAAAGACGAAGGTCCCGGCGGATCCAAATCCAAAAGCCGTCGGTTGGGATTGACAGCCAATGTCAATTATATCTATGATAACCGTTATTTCGTGGATTTTTCGTATCGGGTGGATGGGAAATCCGATTTCGGTTCGAAAAAAAGATATGCTCCTTTCTGGAGTACCGGTATCGGCTGGAACCTGCACAATGAAAAATTCCTGAAGGGTAGTTTTGCAAATATTCTGCGGTTGAAAGCTTCTTACGGACAGACCGGTACACAGCAGGGATCCGACGGTGCCAATACGTTGTATAAATATATTACGGACAACCGGTATATGTATTGGACCGGAGCGGAATTGCAGGGATTGGGTAATCCTTATCTGACCTGGCAGAAAACCGATGAATTCAACTTCGGGGTGGAATTCGGATTGTGGAAAGGACGTATGAAGGGGGAATTCAACGTTTATACCAAGAAAACCTCTAATTTGCTTTCCAATATGGATCTGCCGCATTCCAACGGTTTTGCTTCCTACGTCGACAATGTCGGAGAAGTGAAAAACAACGGTTGGGAAGCCTCTGCCAGTGTTTATGTTATCCGGAATGCTGAGCGGGATATCAACTGGATTATCGGTGGTCAGCTGACTTACAATAAGAATTATGTTTCGAAGCTGTCGGAAGCCATTAAAGCCCAGAACGAGGCTTATCTGAAAGAGGATGTAGATGTCGCCAATCTGTTTTATGAAGGACGTCCGCAAAACGGTATTTATGTCGTTCGTTCTCTGGGAATCGATCCGGCCAACGGACAGGAGATTTTTTTGGATAAAGACGGTAACCGGACGGATATCTGGAAGGCTTCCGATAAGGTTTATGTCGGTCAGGCAGATCCCAGGTACCGGGGTATTGCCAATACGATGTTTATGTGGAAAGGATTGACGGTAAATGTATCGGCTTCCTTCTATTGGGGTGGGAAGAGGTACAATTCGACGATTATCGACCGGGTAGAAGTCGGGCGTACCACCTTGATGGCACAGAATGTGGATGCCCGGGCTCTGTACGACCGCTGGCAGAAACCGGGGGATATCGTTCCATTCAGGAAATACGACGATAGTTCGACCCGTGCCACTTCCCGCTTTGTCATGGACGATAAGGTGTTCGAGATTCAGTCTGTCGGGCTTCAGTATAAATGGGATTCTGCGTGGGTAAAGAAATACATGCGGGCGACATCGGTGACCTTCGGTGTGAATATGTCCGATTTGTGGCATTTCTCGACAATCAAGATGGAACGGGGTACCAGTTATCCTTTTGCCCGGAATATTCAGGGAAGTATAAAATTTTTATTTTAACGACAGGATAAATAACGATAGATATGAAAATATATAAATTTATAGGATTTATAGCCCTGTTGGGGTGGTCGGCCGTTTCTTGCAACGACTGGCTGGATGTGCGTCCCGATACGGAACAGAAAGAAGAAGATCAGTTTTCGACCTACAAAGGTTTTCGGGATGCTCTCACCGGATGCTATATGGCTTTGGCTAACGAAGATGTGTATGGTTGCCGTTTGACGATGAGTTGTACGGAAGCTTTGGCCGGATTGTGGCATATGCCGGATGAACCCTCGTCTACCAGCGATCGGTATCAGGATTATCACCTGATGTTGCACGAATACGACAATGACGGAGCACGGCAGGCTGTCCAGGCTATTTATTCCAAGCTTTATAATATCATTGTTCAGGCCAATCTGGTTATCAAACATGCAGAAGATAATGCAGCCGCTTTCCCCGACGAAGCAACCCGTTCGGTAATCCTCGGTGAAGCCTATGCTATCCGTGCCTATTGTCAGTTGGATGTTTTACGTTTGTTCGGTGAAGTCCCCGGGGGACAAGGAACAAAAGTAAGCTTGCCTTATTCCGAAGTGACGGCCTTCGACGAGAGAGCCACCCGCTATGATTTCACCGGATATAGCGAAAAATTGATCGCCGACCTTGATAAAGCTGAAAAGCTGCTCAAAGACAATGATCCGATTTTCGGATATACTTTTGAAGAATTGAATGCACCTTCGTCGGTGGAGATTGAAGATACCTATATGTGTTACCGGCAGTCCCGTCTGAACTATTGGGCTGTAAAGGCTTTGCAGTCCCGGATGTATCTTTATCTGGGGAAAGCCGATCCGAAATATCTGGCAATGGCTTACGATGCAGCGAAGGCGGTCATCGATGCCAAAGACCGGGATGGAAATCCGGTGATGACACTGAGCGGTAGCAGTGATCGTGAAACCAACGGTTATAAGGCCTGCCCGAACGAGTGTCTTTTTTATCTGAGTAAATATAATGTGAAAGATGTTGCTTCGATTCTGATCGGCGGGGCTGATGTACAAACCGGAGTAAACTATCTCTATATTACGCCCGAACGTCTGACCCGGCTTTTTGAGGGAGTTCCGACGGATTCGGACAACCGTTATGCATTCATGTGGAACAAAAATGCCAAATCTTCAACTTCGAAGAAGAATGTAACTATTCTGAAATATTATTTTGCCGATGATGTGGAGAATAAAGCGTTGTATTATCAGATTATACCCATGCTCCGGATGTCCGAGATGTATTTGATTGCGGTGGAGACAACACCTTCGCTCAGTGAGGCCAATGCTTTGTATAAAGATTATATGTTGGAATGTGGTGTCGCTTTGGATAAAGATGTATTTGACGGTTTAAACGATCGTTCCGGTGAGCTGATGGCTGAATACCGGCGGGAGTTTTTTGCCGAAGGACAGTTGTTTTATACCTACAAGCGAAATCAGGTCAAGGATATACTGTGGTTGGAGACTCAGGAAATGACGGAGGATGATTATATCTTGTGGAATTGTGTAAATACGGAATTTAATCCTTAATTTTTTTAAACGAATAGCGATGAAACGATTGAATATATGGTTATGCAGCATGTTGTTGTTGTGTATTACTGCCTGTGAAAAAGATTTACCGGTGTTTGAAGATCCGGATTGTTTGTTGAATTTTAATTATGGTAGCCAGCTCAGTACGGAAGAGGTCACTGAGATGATGCGAAACGGGAGCCATTCTTTCAAACTGAAAACACCGGAAGGACAATTGAGCGATACGGTATGGTTAGATGTGGATATTATGGGAAAACTTTCAGCGGAAGACCGTCCGCTGGCCTTGCAGCAAGTGATGGTGGAAGGAACGAAGAATGCCGTTGCAGGTACGCATTATATAGCATTTGACGATCCGGTACTGGCGGAGTTCTATGTTGTTCCTGCCCATTCGGCAACCGCTCATATTCCGGTGATCCTGAAACGTGATCCTTCTTTGGCAGAAGGGAATGTCGTTTTGCGAATCACTTTTAGAGAAAATGCAAATTTCAAAACAGGCTATCCGGAATTTTCTACTTATACGCTGACGGTTTCCGACCGTCTGTCTAAACCGAATGCCTGGGATTTGGCGTCTTTGGATTATTATTTCGGAGAATATGGGGAGAAAAAGCATGAATTGATGATGAAATGGACGGAAGAAAGTTGGGATGACGAATATATCAACAGTCTTTTCGCAGATATATACGGATTCGGAACTTTATCACCGAAAGATCCCAACTACATTGAGTGGCTGGCCGGGTGGTTTGCCGAACAGTTGGAGCAGGAGAATGTAGAACGCCTGCAGAATAAGCTCGACGTCTGGAAGGAAAGTGATACCGGGAAGCCGGTCGATTTTACACCGAAAGAATGGGGAAGGTAATATGAATGATTTAAACAGTAAGAAGATGAAAAAAATATATATTGGCCTGTTTTGGGCTTGCATACTTGGGATTACCGGTTGTTATGAAGACGACAGTACGATGGCAACCCCGGAAAGTATGGTGAATGAAATAACCATAGAGGAGTTTGCCGATACGTCAGCCGTCGCTTATTCGACAGTATTGGAATTGACACCGAAAGTGACAGGGTATTCCGATACGGAACTGGAATACCGGTGGTATATATACGGCGGGGAGTTCAGCGACCGTACGGAAGACGGTTATCGTACCGTGCAAATCGGTGCGGAAAAAAAGCTTTCCTATCCTGTGGAGTTGAAAATCGGAACTTATACGGTTGTTTGCGAAGTGACGAATAAAGAAACCGGTTATTTCAACCTGACAGAATTTTCTTTGAAAGTGACTTCGGCCTTTTCGGAAGGATTTTATATTTTAAAAGAAACGACGGACGGAAACACGGATATGGATTTTTACAATGACCGTCAAAAGACGGTCATACCGGACGTGATTGCTTCAGTACAGGGAGAAGCACAAAGCGGGAAACCTTGCAATATGTGCCCGGTATATAACAAAATTTATATCGATCCCGCAACGGCAAAATCGACCTATGCTACGGGTGTTTTTGTCACTAGCGGACAGAATGAGTTTTCGATTTATTCTACGATAGATATGTCGACACTTTTCGACCGGTCTTCGTTGCTTTTTTCTGAGATGGACGGGGAAGAAGTGCCTTATGCTATGGTTTCTGCAATGAGAGGGAATATGCTGTTCTCGAATAAGGGAGTAAGACTGGATGATCTTGGCGGTGGAAGGTTCGCTAGTGAATACAGCACCGGAAAATTAGGTTATCCTGCCGGAAAAGGGACCAGTTCATTCATTCAGGCTTACGACGGGCAGAATCTTTCTTTTTGGAGCGGAGAAACCCGGCGGTTGATGTATACCTCCGGTTCGGATATGGAAGAAATTAAGTACAAGGATGGTTATGAGGGAGTTAAAGTGGATTGGGAACAGGCGGCTCCTGTGGCATCGGGCTGGAATCACCGGGCCGGTAAAAATACGATCTGGTATTTGTTCGACGTTGCCGGGGAAGGACGTTATGTGGTTGTGTTACAACCGGGAGGAGGTATCGATCAGGTCATCCGGTTAGATGCTTCCCTTCATTTAGCCAAGGCAGATGTAATTGCCGGAAATGCACTGACTTCTACCTCTATTTATGGAGTAGACGACAACCGTTTGTATCGTTATAGCCTTACGGAAGGTACCGAAACTTCTGCCATACCGGTGGAAGGGTTACCGGCGGGAACGATTACTTATATGGCCGATTTGTTTTACGGTTCATCTTTTGATTATATCGTTATCGGTATACAAAATGGCGATGAATATACGTTGTCGATGTATAAGATTGCCGGTGGACAACCTTCGGGCAAACCGGTGCATACGGTAACCGGAACCGGAATCCTGAAGAAGGTATGCTATGCCTGTCCTTTACAGGACTATGCGAGCCCGAATTATTATGCCTTTACTAAGTATGCGGAATTATATGGAATGGGACCTGATTTCCCGTATTGATGAGATAATGGTTTTATTCCTGATACAGTGCCGGACTGATAGTCGGGTATGTCGGTCCGGCGTATTAAACGATTAAATTTGCAATAGAATGAAAAAGATAGTATTAGCTGTATTTATGGCTGCAATGGCTTTATCTCTTTCGGCACAGATCAACTTCCGCGAGGGCGGCTTTGCCGAAGCTTTGGAGGCTGCCAAGTCCGAAAACAAATTGGTGTTTATGGATTGTTACACCAGTTGGTGCGGTCCTTGCAAATTGATGGCGTCTAAAGAATTTGTCCAGGAGAAAGCGGGTGAGTATTTCAATCCCCGTTTCGTGTCGGTAAAAATAGACATGGAGAAAGGCGAGGGCGTGGAATTGCGGAAGAGATATGATGTCAATGCTTATCCCACCCTGTTGGTGTTGAATGTGAAGGGCGAGTTACTATGCCGTCATGCCGGCTATCTGAGTGTAGACGAATTGATAGACTTTGCGGAGAATGGTGTGAAGGGAGGCGGATTAGCGGGTATGCACAAACGCTATGCCGCTGGTGAACGTTCATCGGAATTTATCGGAGAATACCTGGCTTTACTCGACGATGCCGCCATGTCGGGGACTATTCGTTAGCTGATGATTTCCTGAAAGACAAGACGGACGCTGTGTTTACGGATACAAATGTATATCGGATATTCTGTGGTTATGTTACTCCGGATTATGCTGTCTTCCGGTCGGTATATGCCCGCAAGGCAGAATTGGTGAAGCGTTACGGTGAAAAGGCCGGTCTGCATCTGGAGAGGGTGTGGGAAGCCGGTGCAAGGAAATACCTCAGGCGGGAGGCGAAGAAAATCGTTGGGTATGATGTTGCCGGACTGGAAGCCTATTATGCCCTCATGAAAGAATACCGGGTGCCGGAAGCGGAGGGTATTCGTGCTGCCGCTTTGGTGGATGGAACTATCGGCACGGCGGAGTGGGCAGCCCTGTTGGAAGCGATGACCGAGTATAATCGTTTTAGCCGCATGGTGGAAGATCAGATGTTTTATGCCTGTAACGCGTTGTTTTACGGACAGGGCGCGGAAGGATGGAAAAATGCCGGAGAACGCAAGAAGTTCGCCGCTCTGCTGGAAGAGCGTGTCAAAGCATTGAAAGGCAAAGAAGACACTTCCGGCCGGACCATGACGGTAGGGGGAAAAAGAATGCCTGTCATGGAGTATTACTGCCAGTCGTATGAGGAGATGTTGGAGAAAGTGAAGTAAGTAGACATTCATATTTATAGTGGTATGGGATTCCGTCCCGGAATCCCATACGGTATTGCTAAATAAATATAATTATTCTAACTTTGAGCTGAATTATTCGAAGTATGTCAACGAACTGAAACCGTAGCTTTTTCAATGCTTTTCAGGACCAATGACATGAAAAGCGATAGTAAAAATTCGTATCCGGCTTTGCCGATATAGCGGACTGGATGTTTTAGAGTCATTTCCGCCCGATTTTGTTTATTGTTTGTTGGGCTATCAAGGATATTTCGAATTATGAAGTCAAGCCGGCTTTTATAAATTTTAAGGGCTTTGTTTGTAGAGACAGTAACACATAAATAACTACACATGAAAAAACAATTTTTGATAGCTTTAGCGGCGCTATCGCTGCTTGGCGGAAGAACGACGGCTCAGGAGCCGGCTTGTAAACCTCCTTTAATGGGATGGAGTTCGTGGAATGCCTACCGTGTAAATATCAGCGAAGATATTATCAAGCATCAGGCCGATTTGATGGTGGAGAAGGGCTTAAAAGATGCAGGATACCGATTTATAAATATCGATGACGGATTTTTCGGTTATCGGGATGAAACCGGAAAGATGCATGAACATGCACAGCGGTTTCCGAACGGTATGAAAGTCGTCGTGGATCATATCCACGATCTGGGGTTGAAGGCCGGTATTTATACGGATGCCGGGAATAATACCTGTGGTTCTATGTCGGATCAGGATAAAGCGGGGATCGGGGCCGGAATTTACGGGCACGAAGCGCAGGATGCCCAGCTGTATTTCGGAGATTGGGGTTTTGATTTTATTAAAATCGATTATTGCGGGGGTAGTTATCTGGGGTTGAACGAAAGAGACCGGTATACCGATATCCGTCAGCATATCGATATAGTAAACCGGCAGGTCGCCCTTAACATTTGCCGTTGGGCTTATCCGGGTACCTGGGCGAAAGAAGTGGCCGGTTCCTGGCGGATTAGCGGTGATATCCAGGCCAGATGGGAATCGATAAAATATGTCGTCGGGAAAAATCTTTATCTGTCGGCTTATGCAGGAGACGGACATTATAACGATATGGACATGATGGTGGTCGGATTCCGGGAAGCCAGCCCGGTAGGGGGAGAAGGATTGACCCAAACCGAAGAAGAGGCTCATTTCGGTTTATGGTGTATCATGAGTTCGCCTTTGCTGATCGGATGTAATCTGGAGAAAATGTCGGATGCCACTTTAGAGCTATTGAAAAATAAGGAACTTTTAGCCCTGAATCAGGATCCGCTGGGGTTGCAAGCTTATGTCGTTCAGCACGAAAATGAAGGTTATGTGTTGGTAAAAGATATCGAACAAAAACGGGGGAAGGTGCGTGCTGTAGCGCTTTACAATCCTTCTGAGCAGCCTTGTTCTTTCACCGTACCTTTGACAGATCTCGAGTTCGAGGGTACAGTAAAGGTGAGGGATTTGGTGAAACACCGCGATTTGGGTAAAGTGGACGGGGCGTTGAAACAGGAAGTTCCGGCCCATGGGGCGATGATTTTACGGATCGAAGGGAAAAAACGGATCGAACCGAGAGTGTACGAAGCCGAATGGGCTTACCTGCCTTTATTCGATGATTTGGGTAAAAATCCGAATGCAGTCAGATATACTCCGCAAGAAGGTACTTCCGGGAAAATGATCGTCGGGTATTTGGGGGGACAACCGGAAAATTATGCAGAATGGAAAGAGATATATAGCGAAAAAGGAGGACAATACCGGATGACCGTTCAATATACACAGGGTGCCGGGCGGCAGCTGGAACTGACGGTCAATGGGGAAAAACAGGTGTTGAAACAACTGGGGGACGATAACGGGCTGCGGACTGTGACTGTTCCGGTGACTCTGAAACCCGGATACAATACGGTCCGGATGGGGAACAGTTATAATTGGGCTCCGGATATCGACTGTTTTACTTTGTCGAAGTGATCGCCTTCATGATTTTTTAGACTTCAAAGTTTTGTATGATATGAAGGACTTCAAAGTTTTGTTTGTTCTGTTCGTTTTATTCTGTTCACAAGGAGTATGGGCTCAGAAGTGGGAGGCTCCGAATTGGAAGAATTTCTCTTATCCTGTCATTGATTTTAAAGATAAGGCGGCCGGAACGAAGGGGGCTCAGATTTATAGACGGATCGTACCCGAACCGGAAGCTTTCATCCAACAACATGCTTTATGGGTAGCTCAGACGCTTTATTGGTCGGCGACGGATTCTATGCCGGGAGTAGAGAAAATCGAATACAACCTGGAGGATACCGACGGTATTTCGGCTAAAGGGGGACAACCGCCGGTGGTCAATATTTTCTATAGTTCCCGGTGGGTGGAAAAATCGGAGGATAGCCAGGGAGACGATAAGGTGCTCTATGAAACCCGGGGAGTGCTTTATCACGAGCTGACTCATGCTTACCAATTGGAACCTCAGGGGATCGGCGGTTATAAACCCGGAACCGAATTCTGGGTATTTATCGAAGGAATGGCCGATGCAGTCCGTTATCATAATGGCTTTTTCCCGGTGGATAGCCGTAAACCGGGCGGACACTGGATGGATGGGTACCGGACGACCGGTTTTTTCCTGGAGTGGTTGACCGGCAAAGATCCGGATTTCCTGAGAAAATTCAATAAATCGGCTTTAGAGATCGTTCCCTGGAGCTTCGATAAAGCCATGAAACATATTTTCGGCGAGCAAGTGACGACAGATAGCTTGTGGGAAGAATACCAGGCTTTCCTGAAAAAATAAAATAGCTCACGGGGGACGGGGTGTTGGTTTATCCCCCTGTCTCCTGTGTTACGCTAGATTGTTACCGATTGGGCAGCCCGGATCGGATAGGTTGTCATTGTTATTATTTTTCCTCTTCATGAAGAGGAAAAACCTTCCGGGGAGTCCCTCTCCATGAATTTTTTAGCTAGGATGATTTTGTTTTAATTCAATTTGCGTGCTCCGTCACTGATGGTTACCGGATATACTTTCGGTTCTTTACCGAATTTTGTCTTAAAACGACTGATCGCTGTTTCGATGAATCGGTCGTAATAAGCGTCTTTTACCAGGTTAATCGTACATCCACCGAAACCACCTCCCATGATCCGTGAACCGGTTACCCCACATTCTTTGGCGACATCGTTCAGGAAATCCAATTCTTCGGTACTGACTTCATAAAGTTTGCTCATGCCATGATGGGTAGCGTATATGTTTTTCCCTACGGTTTCGTAATCACCTCGTTTTAAAGCTTCGCAAGTATCGGCAAGCCGGCTGTTTTCCTGGATGGCATAGGTTGCCCGCATGTAATCTTCTTCACTGATTTTATCTTTAACTTCTTCCAGCATTTCCAGGGTTGCATCTCCGAGCAGTTTTACTTCCGGATGATTACCGGCGATAGCTGCTGCTGCCCTTTCGCAGGATTGGCGGCGTTTGTTATAGGGTGAATCGACCAGTTCGTGTTTGGTGACAGAATCGATCAATACTAATTTATAGCCTTGTGGATCGAAAGGGATATATTCATATTCCATCGTACTGCAATCCAGACGGATCAGGTTGCCTGCTTTACCGAAAACCGATGCAAATTGATCCATGATACCACAATTTACCCCGCAATAATGGTGTTCTGTTTTTTGTCCGATCAGTACCAATTCTTTTTTATCGAATCCGGCCTTGTAAATCTCATTCAGAGCAAAAGCAAAAGTACTCTCGAGGGCTGCCGATGATGAAAGACCGGCTCCAAGAGGTACATCACCTGAAAAAACGGTATCGAAACCTTTGATTTGTGCCCCCCGTTTCAGCATTTCGCGGCATACTCCGAAGATGTAATGTGCCCAGGAAGCTTCGGGTTTATCTTCTTCGTTCAGGCCGAATTCGGCATAAGCTTGCAGGTCTGCCGAATAGGCCCGGACTTTGTCTGTCCCATTGGGTTTGATTTCTGCTAAGATGCCTTTATCGATGGCACCTGGAAGAACACATCCTCCATTGTAATCTGTATGTTCGCCGATGAGGTTAATACGACCGGGAGAGAAATACAACATTCCTTCGGTTCCGAATTTTTCTTTGAATAGATTTCTTACGATACGAGTATCCATGATTTCTTTATTGTTATAAATTTATTAATGGTGTGTCTTAATCTGTTGCCTGTTGCTTTCGAAAAAGTTATCGTTTGCGTCAGGCTTCTTTCTTTATCATAAAGGAGCGCAATTTATGTAAAAAAAGCAGATTTTACAAATGTTCATCGGGATCTGAATTTATCGTACTTTTAATAATAAGGAGTACGACGATGACGTCGGTGATATCCGGATTTTTATTTAAAAATAGTCTAAATTACTTTTATTAATCGGTAGATATACAGTGAGTTATTGAAAATATTTCAAAGAAAGTTGTAAAAAATATTTTTAAAGTGTTTTATACACACTATATTTGAAGTGTTTTTTAAACACTTATGTGGGCGTTTCAAAAATGAATAGTCCTGAAAATTTGAATATACTAAAATGAAATCTAAATCATAAATTATAGCAAAGATTATGAAAACGTTTGTATTGGGTTTGGTGGTTGTTGCAGGAATCATGAGTTCTTGTTCCCCAAAAGCGAAGGAAGAGACAACTCTTTCCGGACTGAATCCGAAGAAGTTTCAGGCAGAGATCGATGGGAAACAGGCCGGTCTCTATACTTTGAAGAATTCGGCCGGAATGGAAGTTTGTATCACTAATTTCGGTGGCCGTATCGTGTCTGTTTTGGTTCCGGATAAACATGGCAATAGGAAAGATGTGGTATTGGGGTTCGATAGTTTGGCAGATTATCGGAATATACCCAGTGATTTTGGCGCCTCTATCGGTCGGTATGCTAACCGGATTGCACAGGGAAGAATCGAAATCGATGGCGAAACTATTCAATTGCCGCAGAATAACTATGGACATTGTTTACACGGTGGGCCGGAAGGTTGGCAATATCAGATGTATGAAGCTAATCAGATCGATGGTACGACTCTCGAACTGACCCGTTTTTCTCCGGATGGCGATCAGAATTTCCCTGGAAATGTACGGGCGAAAGTGCGCTTTCATCTTACAGATGATAATGCTATCGATATTCAGTACGAGGCTGTGACAGATAAGAAAACGGTGATCAATATGACGAATCACTCTTATTTCAATTTGTCGGGTAATCCGGCTGTTGCCGCTACGGATCATTTGTTGTATGTGAATGCGGATGGGTATACTCCGGTCGACAGTACCTTTATGACAACGGGTGAGATCGTTCCGGTGGCCGGAACGCCTATGGACTTCACTCAACCGAAAGAAATCGGACGGGAGATAGACCGTTATGATTTTGTTCAGTTGAAAAATGGAAACGGTTACGACCATAATTTTGTATTGAACACTAAAGGAGATCTTTCTACTGTCGCTGCCCGTTTGTCTTCGCCTGAGTCCGGTATAGTACTCGAGGTATATACGGATGAGCCCGGTATTCAGGTGTATACCGGTAACTTCCTCGATGGAACTGTGAAAGGGAAAAAAGGGGTCGTTTATAACCAACGGGCTTCTGTTTGCCTGGAAACACAACATTTTCCCGATTCTCCGAACAAACCCCAATGGCCGTCTGTTTACCTGGAACCGGGCCAGACTTATTCCAGTCATTGTATCTATAAATTTTCTGTAGAGAAATAAAGTGTATCGCTAAATATTCATTTTTAAATATCATTATTGTGGGAACATTAGATTATATCGTAATTGCCCTTTTTGCGATTGCCATGATTGGAATCGTTGTCTGGGTTTTCAAACAAAAACAGAAAAGTTCCGGCGACTTTTTTCTGGCCGGACGTGATGCAACCTGGTTGGCTATCGGGGCCTCGATTTTTGCCTCGAATATCGGTTCCGAGCACTTGATCGGTTTAGCCGGTGCCGGTGCTTCGAGTGGAATGGCTATGGCACATTGGGAAATTCAGGGCTGGATGATCCTGATTCTCGGTTGGGTGTTCGTGCCTTTTTATTCCAGAAGTATGGTGCTTACGATGCCCGAATTCCTTGAAAGACGTTATAATAAAGAATCCCGGACGATTTTATCGGTAATCTCTTTGGTCAGTTATGTCTTGACTAAAGTAGCCGTGACGGTATATGCCGGAGGTTTGGTTTTCAAAGAAGTGTTCGGTATTCAGGAACTATGGGGAATCGATTTCTTCTGGATCGCTGCGATCGGATTGGTACTGTTGACTGCTTTGTATACGGTGATCGGTGGTATGAAATCGGTGCTTTATACTTCTGTGCTTCAAACTCCGATTTTGCTGATCGGTTCTTTGGTGATTCTGGTGTTGAGTTTGAAAGCTGTCGGTGGCTGGGATCAGGTGTTGGAAGCTTGTCGGGTGACTCCGGTAAATGAATATGGTGATTCGATGATCAATCTGATCCGGAGTAACCGGGATGCCAATTTCCCTTGGCTAGGGGTGTTCATCGGGTCTTCTGTTATCGGTTTCTGGTATTGGTGTACCGACCAGTTTATCGTACAGCGTGTATTGTCGGGTAAAGATGAAACTCAGGCTCGGCGGGGGGCTATATTCGGTGCTTATCTGAAACTGACGCCTGTCTTCTTATTCCTGATTCCGGGAATGGTTGCTTTTGCTATGCAAAAACACGGTATTACCGTGAATGGGGAAACATTTACGATGAGTTCCGCCGATGCTGCATTCCCGACTTTGGTAGCTAAATTATTGCCTGCCGGTTTTAAGGGGTTGGTCGTATGCGGTATTTTGGCAGCCTTGATGAGTTCGCTGGCTTCTTTATTCAACTCTTCCGCTATGTTATTTACAATCGATTTCTATAAAAAATACAGACCGAAGGCTTCCGAAAAGACTTTGCTTTATGTCGGACGTGTCGCTACGGTAGTGGTAGTCGTGTTAGGTATTCTTTGGATTCCGGTAATGAAAAGTGTAGGATCGGTGTTGTATAACTATTTGCAGGATGTACAATCTGTACTGGCACCGGGTATTGCAGCGGCTTTCTTATTGGGTATTTGCTCGAAAAAAGCAACTCCGAAAGGCGGTATGTGGGGCTTGATCGCCGGATTTATTATCGGTATCACCCGTTTGGGGGCTAAAGTGTATTATACCTCGGGAGCGACTTTCAGCGATTCCTGGTTTAAATATCTGTTTTACGATACGAACTGGTTGTTCTTCTGTGGAGGTATGTTATTGTTCTGTATGCTGGTGATTGTGGTTGTTAGCCGTTTCACAACACCGGCACCTGCAGAACAGATCGTCGGCCTGACATTCGGTTCGACGACAGACGAACAAAAAGCGGTTACCCGTGCTAGCTGGAACAAATGGGATGTCATCCATTCCGCTATCATTATCCTGATTACTGTTGTGTTCTATTGGTATTTCTGGTAATAAATTAAAATAGTAGTTATGTTAGAAGCATTGAAAAAAGAGGTTTGTGAGGCGAATCTGGAATTGGTGAAGCATGACCTGGTTATTTTTACCTGGGGGAATGTCAGTGCTATCGACCGGACATCGGGCCTGGTGGTGATCAAACCTTCCGGTGTAGCTTATGAACAGATGAAACCGGAAGATATGGTAGTAGTGGATTTAGACGGGCATATCGTAGAAGGGAGTTTGAAACCTTCTTCGGATACTCCGACCCATCTGGTGTTGTACAAGGCTTTCCCGGCGATCGGGGGAGTGGTACATACCCATTCTACGTATGCTACGTCATGGGCTCAGGCCGGTATCGATCTACCGAATATCGGCACCACACATGCGGATTATTTCAGTGGGCCGATTCCTTGTACCCGGGATATGTCCCAGGCGGAAGTCGAAGGAGCCTACGAGGAGGAAACCGGGAATGTGATTGTGGAACGTTTCCGGAAGTTGAACCCGGAATATATCCCCGGAGTACTGGTCAAAAACCATGGTCCTTTTTCCTGGGGAAAAGATGCTCACGAAGCGGTACACCATGCTGTGGTGATGGAACAAGTGGCTAAGATGGCTTTTGTGGCGCTTACGGTTAACCCCCGTTTATCTATGAATCCTTATCTGATTCAGAAGCATTTCTTCCGTAAACACGGTCCGAATGCTTATTACGGACAATAAATTGAATTGACAATGCACAGTTGACCTTTACTGTCGGGTGCATTGCCGGAATACAATAGGTAAAATAAGTAATAATTCAGATTGACTGTTGAAAATGGATAGCATTATCAATTGTCGATTATCAATTTAAAATAATTATGGCTTTCGAAAATTTTGAAGTATGGTTTGTGACAGGAGCTCAGCTGCTGTACGGAGGAGATGCTGTTGTGGCTGTAGATGCTCACTCCAATGAGATGGTAAAAGGATTGAATGAATCCGGAAATTTGCCGGTGAAAGTAGTATATAAAGGTACGGTGAATTCGGCGAAAGAAATCACGGAAGCATTCAAGGCTGCTAATCATGATGCGAAATGTATCGGGGTAATTACCTGGATGCATACTTTTTCTCCGGCTAAGATGTGGATTCATGGATTGCAGGAACTGAAGAAACCGTTGTTGCATTTCCATACTCAGTTTAATAAAGAAATCCCCTGGGATACCATAGATATGGATTTTATGAACCTGAATCAGAGTGCTCACGGTGACCGGGAGTTCGGGCACATCGTGACCCGTATGCGTAAACCCCGTAAGGTGGTGGTGGGGCACTGGCAGGATGAGGCCGCTCAGAAAAAAATTGCAGTTTGGATGCGTGTCGCTGCTGCCTGGGCCGATGCTCAGGATATGCTGATCCTTCGTTTCGGTGACCAGATGAATAATGTGGCTGTGACCGACGGGGATAAAGTGACTGCAGAACAGGTATTGGGGTATCATGTCGACTATTGCCCGGTGAATGATCTGATGGTTTATTATCAGGCTGTCGAGGATAAGGAGGTACAGGCTTTAGTGGCTACTTATTTTAAAGAATACGAGCATGATGCTGCTCTGGAACAGACCGGTACGGAAGCTTATACCAAAGTCTGGAACTCTGCAAAAGCCGAGATCGCTTTGCGCCGTTTGTTGAAAGATACCGGAGCAAAAGGATTTACAACCAATTTCAACGATCTGGGATTATTCGATCAGATTCCGGGTTTGGCATCACAGCGTCTGATGGCTGAAGGATATGGTTTCGGGGCGGAAGGTGACTGGAAAACGGCGGCTCTTTACCGGACTACCTGGTTTATGAGTCAGGGATTACCTAAAGGATGTTCTTTCCTCGAAGATTATACCTTGCATTTCGATGGGGAAAAGAGTGCCATCTTACAGGCTCATATGCTGGAAGTATGCCCGTTGATTGCAGAGCAGAAACCACGGCTGGAAGTACACCGGCTGAGTATCGGTATCGACAGCGAAACCGCCCGTTTGGTTTTCACCAGCAAACAAGGAGAAGGAGTTGCTGCTACTGTCGTGGATTTGGGTAACCGTTTCCGTCTCATTGTCAATGTGGTGGATTGTATCAAGAGTAAAAAATTACCTAAACTTCCCGTTGCTTCGGCTTTGTGGATACCGCAACCGAATCTGGAAGTCGGTGCAGGTGCCTGGATTTTGGCAGGAGGTACGCATCATACCAGTTTTTCGTATGACCTGACTACCGAATATTGGGAAGATTATGCCGAGATAGCAGGGATAGAAATGGTTGTGATCGACAAAAACACCACCATTCCGGAATTCAAGAAAGAACTCCGTATGAACGAAGTTTATTATATGCTGAATAAAGCACTCTGTTAATTGATAATTGACAATTATTTCTGTCAATTTTCAGTTTTCAATTAGAGAAAATATGGAAAAATACGTTATAGGTTTAGATTATGGTAGTGATTCGGCCCGGGCGATCGTTGTGAATGCGCTGACAGGGGAGACACTGGCTACTGCTGTGAAATATTATCCCCGCTGGAAAGAGGGGAAATACTGTAATCCGGCGATCAATCAATATCGTCAGCATCCGCAGGATTATATCGATGTGTTGGAAGCTTCGGTGAAAGAGGCTTTGGCGGCTTGTCCTGCCG
>OJNL01000698.1_pt1 | contig 22363 bp, 25 predicted proteins | sample 1597581 | NCBI WGS metagenome assembly OJNL01 (sample SAMEA2452133, study PRJEB22498) | human gut metagenome | biome: human feces; feature: human gut; material: feces | place: Australia | collected 2012
ATCCTCTACCTTTGGTGTAGAATAGATGTTCTTCTTTGGGTTGTGATACTTCAAAGATATTGCAACCGATAAATGATGCCAGAAATTTCACATCTTCGAAAAATTCATCCATTGAGTCTTGTTGATGCTCTGGTAGATTCGGTGCTTTAGGGATTTGTTTATATATCGCTTAAAACAAAAGCGTTTGCTTTCTTGGCTTCAGCTATCGCTTTATGTTCTAGGTATTGCACATCAACTTTAGTCATATCGGCATCTTTCGATACGAATATAAGTGCTTTTTGCCAAAACGATTTTTTGCTATCATGGTCTTTTACACGTTCTTTAAAGTTCTCCGTTTCACCTATATACGCCTGTGGCGGTTGATTCATCTTCACCCAGTAATATGTAAAACGCAGGTTTTTGCAACTTTTCTTGTGTATTCAAATAAGAGAGGTTAGAACGTGGCACGACAAACATTTGGCAAATCTTGTTGCTAATGAATGCATATTGAGTTCCTTTCGGGTCTCCGTCAATTAAATATGTTGTTACTGTCTTTCCCATTGTTATTCATTGCGGATTGTTAAGTTGTATTTGTAATCGGATTTTTTTGCATAAAAATACCTGATTTCAATTGTTATAAGGCATAACTCATTTGATAGCTGCCTCTTCTTAATGCAAAGATACGCCATTATTGAATATAATTCGCTATATTTGCACTATAAAATCATATCAAAGAATGAAACTGAATAGAATAAAGGCTGTCCTTTTGGAAAAAGGTATTTCTCAAACATGGTTAGCGAAGAAACTTGATAAGAGTTTCAGTATGGTAAATGCTTATGCTTGTAATCGGATTCAGCCTAATTTGGAGACCTTGCAAGAGATAGCGGAGATACTACAAGTGGATTTAAAGGATTTGATAACCGACAAAAAGGATAGGTGACATGAAGCAATTCTCGGAGGCAACACGGGTACAGATGCCTGCAATGGTTCATCTTACCCGAATAGGATATACTTACTTCGGTAAGTTGAGCGAAGATAAGAATGGCACAGTCTATGACGGTGACACAAATATTCTGTTACCAATTTTTGAGCAACAGTTCAAAAGACTGAATCCTGAGCATGAGGGGGAGTATCTTCAAGTCTTGAAAGATATTCGTAAGGAACTGAATGATGATGACCTCGGTCGTGGGTTTTATAATCGTCTGAAAGCCGTATCTCCTGTAAAGTTGATTGACTTCGATAATATTGGAAACAATACATTCCATTTTACAGCCGAGTTTACTTGTAAGAACGGACAAGATGAGTTTCGACCAGACATTACTTTGTTTGTGAATGGCTTGCCACTTTGCTTTGTAGAAGTGAAGAAGCCTAACAATCATAGTGGAATGTTGGCGGAGAGCGCACGAATGAACAAAGAACGTTTTCCAAATAAGAAGTTCCGTCGTTTCATTAATATCACGCAGTTAATGATATTCAGTAACAATATGGAATATGATGCACTTGGTGGCATTGTTCCCATACAAGGGGCTTTTTATTGTACTGGAGCACGCTCATATTCTCCCTTTAACTGTTTTCGTGAAGAAAATCTGTCTGCTCAAAAGATAGCACCTTTCCATCGGGATTATCCGTATAAGGACATTGACAAGGCAGTGGAAAAGCAGATATTATCAGACTATAATTGCCAAGTCATTCATACAAGTCCGGAATACCAAACTAATCTTGATTTCAATACGCCGACTAATAGGATACTGACTTCCATGTGCTCACCAGAACGTTTGCTGTATATTATTAAATATGGTATAGCATACGTTAGAATGGAACGAGAGATAGATGGAAAGATTGAATCTACCGACCAAAAACATATCATGCGTTACCAACAATTGTTTGCATCATTGGCTATTCGCAAGAAACTGACCGAGGGTGTGAAATCTGGTGTGGTATGGCATACACAAGGTAGTGGAAAAACGGCTCTGTCTTATTACTTGACCTATATTCTCAACGATTTCTATTCTAAACAGAACAAGGTGGCTAAATTCTATTTCATAGTTGACCGACTTGATTTGTTGGAACAAGCTACACAAGAGTTTGAAGCTCGTGGATTGGTAGTATCGACTGCTAATTCAAGAGCTGAATTGATGGCACAATTCCGTAGTAATCAAGCACAGCAGGGGGTAAGTGGTCAGGCTGAAATAACAGTAGTAAATATACAACGCTTTGCGGAGGACAAGGAAAAAGTTCGCATCAACGATTATGCAACCAACCTTCAACGTATCTTTATTCTTGACGAGGCACATCGTGGATATAAACCCGGTGGCTGTTTCCTTGCTAATCTGTTTGATGCGGACACTGATGCAATAAAAATTGCACTTACAGGTACTCCGCTATTGAAGGAAGAACGTGCCAGTTGTAAAGTGTTCGGAAACTATCTGCACACTTATTATTACGATAAATCCATTGCGGATGGTTATACGCTGAAAATTATTCGTGAAGATATTGAAACATCATATAAGGAACGTCTTTCGGATGTGTACGACAAACTAGAGACATTAGTACAGAAGAAAGACATCCGCAAATTGGAAATCATAGAGCATCCGAGTTATGTAAACGAGTTGGCTCGTTATATCATGACGGATTTAAAAGAATTCCGAAAAATACAAGGGGATGACACTTTAGGCGGTATGGTTATCTGCGAAACTAGCGAGCAGGCTCGACGACTTTATGATGTATTCCAAGAGGAATGGCAAAAATATCAACCGAAGCCCATCAAGATTAAACTTCCTGATGGTTCGTATGTTGTAGGTGAACCAGCGGTGGATTACAAATCAAAATATAGACCACTGAAAGCTGGAATTATTCTTCATGATACAGATGATAAAGAAACAAGAAGGCAAATAGTCAAAGACTTCAAGAAGAATATGACGGTGGATATTCTCATTGTCTTCAATATGCTTCTGACTGGCTTTGACGCACCTCGTTTGAAGCGTTTATACTTTGGTCGTAAATTGAAAGACCATAATTTGCTTCAAGCTATTACTCGTGTAAACCGTCCTTATCCGGGAATGCGTTACGGTTTTGTCATAGACTTTGCCGATATTAAACGTAATTTTCAGGAAACGAACGAAGCGTATTTGCAGGAGTTAAATCGTTTTAACGATGTGGATGAGACAGGTAAAGAAGCTGTTACCGATACATTTACTCAAGTCATAGAGGATAAAGAAGAGATTTTGAAGCAAATGAAACAGGTGCGTCAGACTCTTTTTGATTATTCCTATGACAATGCAGAAGAGTTTTCCTCTGAAATTTCAACGGAAGAAGATAAAGCTGTGTTGCTTGACTTGAAACAGGCGTTAGAGGCAGCTAAGAACATGGCTAATATCGTGCGTACTTTTGGCGACGAGGAAATGAAAGAGCAATTTGCCAAACTTGAAATTACCAAGCTACCACAACTACTATCCGAAGTACAAAGGCGTATTGGCATCATCAATCAAAAGGAGGCATTTAGCGTAGGAGAAGAAACAAAAATGTTAATCAATGAAGCAATGATGGATATTGAGTTTACTTTCTCCAAAATAGGACAAGAAGAGATGCACTTAATATCAGGAGGAATAGAACTTAAAGAGAAATGGCAGCGTACCATTACTTCATTCACGCAGAATTTCGACCAAGACGATCCAGAGTTCATTTCGTTGCGCGATGCTTTTATGGAGCGGTTTAAAGAACATGGATTTGTGATTGATTCCATTGCTAAGTTTAATGAGGAAACTCAGGCATTGGATGAAATCATCGTTCGTCTGCAAGACCTACAAAAACGGAATAATGCGTTAATGAAAAAGTATAAGGGCGATGAAAAATTTGCCCGTGTACACAAGCGCATACGAGAAGTAAATAAACAGAGAGAGGGAAAAGGACAAAAGCCAATGTTTTCTTTTCTGGACGAAGAGATTGCAGCCATTCTCAATATTATAAAAGAGGATGTGGATGCCAAAGTCTACGACCGTAACGACATTCTAAAAAAGGATGCTTATTTTAATCGTACGGTGATGGCTCTTATCAATGGATGCTTGTATCATTTCCCACAGATTAAGCCGGAGATGGACGATTATAAGTTTATCCAAACACGTATTTCACAACAGTATATCAATCAATATAACGCCACTTACGGCATTGCATAAAGATTATGTCAGACATTAAAGAAAAAACATTAAAGCTTATCGATGGTCTTAAAGCCACCTGCCAGTCATACGGTATGGGTAATGATGGCAACGAATATAAAATTATCACTCAGGTATTTCTCTATAAATTTCTGAATGATAAGTTTGGTTATGAACTGAAAAATGCGAAGAGTGAGATTGCCAAGAAATTGACGGGAGATGTAAAATGGGAGACAGCATACGAGAATCTTTCAGATGATGAACGTATGCTTATTCAGAGTGCCATTTCTCCAGATGTTCCGATGCTTGAACCTTATCACTTGATAGCCAATCTTTGGAATCAACAGGGGAAGGGGGATTTTGATACCATCTTTGATTCCACTATGACAGATATAGCGGAACAAAATGCGGATATATTTTCCACACAGACCACAGCCAACACAAAAATACCTTTATTTGAGGCTTTGACTCCATTTGTGACTGATACGGCACAACGTGCGCCATTCGCCCGTGCATTGGTTGATAAATTGGTGAACTTCTCTTTTGAAGAGGCGTTTGCGCAAAACTACGACTTCTTCTCCAGTATTTTTGAGTATTTGATTAAAGATTACAATACCGCAGGAGGTGGAAAATATGCGGAGTATTATACGCCTCATGCTATAGCAACAATTATGGCTCGTCTGTTAGTGGGGGATAATGCCGATTTGCATAGCATGGAATGTTATGACCCATCGGCAGGAACAGGTACACTTCTGATGGCACTCAGTCATCAAATAGGAGAAGATCGTTGTACTATCTTCTCGCAGGATATTTCCCAGCGAAGTAACAAAATGTTGAAACTTAATTTGCTTCTTAATGGACTTGTGTCTTCACTTGACAATGCCATTCAAGGAGATACACTTGTAAGTCCCTATCATAAGAGTGATGACGGACAACAGTTGCGTCAATTTGATTTTGTGGTAAGTAATCCGCCTTTCAAAATGGATTTTTCCGATACCAGAGAGAAAATAGCTGCCATGCCTGCTCATTTTTGGGCTGGAGTCCCTAATGTACCAGCTAAAAAGAAAGAGTCAATGGCTATATACACCTGTTTTATCCAGCACGTTATCAATTCGTTGAAAAAAACAGGAAAGGGAGCAATTGTTATCCCAACAGGTTTTATTACGGCAAAAAGTGGTATTGAGAACAAAATTCTTCATAAGATAGTAGATGACAAAGTGGTGTTCGGCTGTGTTTCCATGCCAAGCAACGTGTTTGCCAATACGGGTACGAATGTCAGTGTGTTGTTCTTTGATAAATCAGCCACTACCGATAAGGTAATCTTGATTGATGCCAGCAAATTGGGCGAAGAATACAAGGATGCCAACGGATTGAAAAAGGTGCGACTGAATGATGATGAGATAGAGAAGATTGTCAGCACATTCCAGCAAAAGGAAGCTGTGGAAGATTTTTCCGTGGCTGTTACATACGATGAGATAAAGGAAAAAGGATATTCTCTTTCTGCCGGACAATATTTCGACATCAAGATTGATTATGTAGATATAACCGAAGAAGAGTTTAATTCCCGAATGGCGAACTACAAGCAAACCCTTTCCGAGCAATTTGCAGAGAGCCATCGTTTGGAAGATGAAATAATGAAACAGTTAGATGCTTTGCATTTCAACGTAAATGTAGGTGACAATGAGTAAGAATTTGACCATTATAGATAAGGACTATATCCACTGGGTAGAAGAACTTAGTGTGCGCTATCGCCAAAGTCAAATTAAGGCAGCCGTAAGGGTAAACCGTGAATTGCTCAAATACTATTGGGAACTCGGTCGTGACATAGAAGAAATGCACGTTGAAGAACGCTGGGGACAGAGTGTCATTAAAAATATCTCTGTGGATTTGCAGCTCAAAAATCCAAACTCAACAGGGCTTTCACGTACCAATATTTACTATGCAAAGAAATTCTATTTGCTTTATTCTCAATACCTAAAAATTGTCCCACAACTTGTGGGACAATTAGAGGATGGAAATGTGCCACAATCTGTGGAAGATTCTTCTGGAGTTGTCCCACAATCTGTGGGACAATTGGAAGAGATGCTTTTTTCCATACCTTGGGGACATCATCGTTATTTGATTGACAAATATGGAACTGAACCTGAAAAGGCTTTCTTTTATGTGAAAAAGACAATGAAAGAGGGCTGGAGCCGTGATGTACTTCTCAACTTCATGGACGCAGGTTTGTATGAACGAGAGGGGAAGGCTCTAACAAACTTCACACGAACTTTGCCAGACGAGACAAGTGACCTTGCGCAAGAACTGACGAAAGACCCTTATAATTTTGCCTTCACAGGGATAACTCAGCCTTATAACGAGCAAATTCTCAAAGATGCACTGCTTGCCAATATATCGCAATTTCTGCTGGAATTAGGTACGGGATTCGCATATGTTGGTAAAGAGTATCGTCTTCAAATTGGGAAAAAAGAGAAATTCATTGATTTGCTTTTCTACAATCTGAATCTGTCTTGCTATGTGGTTATTGAGGTTAAAATTGGAGAATTTGATTTTCAGGATTTAGGACAACTAAGTGGTTATGTAGTTGCTTGCAATCATATCCTTAAAAAAGAGGGAAGGGATAACCCTACAATCGGTTTGCTTATTTGCCGTCAAAAGGATTCATTACTCGCTCAATACGCATTAGAGGGTAGCAATCTTCCGTTGGGTATATCTGAATATGAACTATCTAAACTCTATCCTGAAAAGGTGGAAGGAACAATACCTACGATTGAGGAGATTGAAGCAAAATTGGGAAATGAAGATAAAAAATGAAAGAATATGATAGATTACGATAAAATAACCCAATATATGGGCACTATGGGATTGAATGTAAATGGTGGTTTTCAGTTGTCTGCACTTGCGATAAATGAAATGTTAGGCAATCATTATTCTACTATATCAGAAAAAGACTTGCACGATGGCATAGAATGGCTAAAAGCAAAGATGAAAAAAGATGTTGAAGAAAATCCATATTGGACTACTGAGCATAAAGAAGATATAAAAAACGGACGAGAATACTTTTTGAATTGTTTTGAGCATGAAGCCAAAACATATCTAAAAAAGCAAAATAGATTATTATGAGTTTGACAAGATATAAGTTGGGAGAAATTCTTGATGTTACAAGAGGTGCAAGTCTCAGTGGCGAATTCTATGCCACAGAGGGAGAATACATTCGTTTGACTTGTGGTAATTTCGACTATCAGAACAATTGTTTTAAGGAAAACAAGTCCAAAGATAATCTGTATTACATCGGTGAGTTCAAACCGGAGTTCTTAATGGAGAAGGGTGATATTATTACTCCTTTGACCGAACAGGCAATAGGTTTGCTTGGCTCTACTGCTATGATTCCTGAAAGCGGTAAATATATTCAAAGTCAAGATGTGGCTAAGATTGTCTGCAAAGAGGGCTTGTTGGACAAGGACTTTGCTTTCTATCTCATATCTTCCGCTTTGGTCAAACAGCAATTAAGTGCAGCCGCACAACAAACTAAGATTCGTCATACTTCGCCCGACAAAATCAAGGATTGCACTGTATGGATTCCAGATTTAGTAGAGCAGAAGCGCATTGGTAAGTTGCTCCGTAGCCTTGATCGCAAAATAGAACTTAACCGTGCGATAAATCAGAATTTACCGATACTTGACCGTTCATTAGAAGTGGCAGGAGTTTGTCACGCTGCTTAGTCAATTCTTCAATTTGAAGATAATTTTCGCTTTGCAATTCCAATAAGGGCTCACAAATCTTATTAAATTGATTAAGAACTGTATTATTAGGCTTCAATATCAAGATTGAATCAATTTGTTCACCGCTTATATTAGGCTGGGCACATCCACAAGCTATTTGGAAAATCTGTTCTCTAAAGTATTCTTGTTTCAAAGAGTTAAAAAGAAAACCTAATCTTAATAAGGGACTATCTCCTAAATCAAAACGACCAACACGCTGGTTTACCCAATAATTTCTTTGAGATATTGCAAATTTTCCAATAGTAGCTCCTGTCATAGCTATCACTAAATCATATCTTTTAGCAAGGAACAATGTTTTATTAAACAAGTCTATACATTGACTATCAGTCATATCAAGCGTATAATTTTCTTGGATATTTCCAATTTTAATAACTGGTAGACCTGTGTTTCCAAAATCTTTAGATTTAAACGCATAGCCACTTTTACAAGGTGCATAATCTCCAATAGACATATTACTCCATCCTTGCGGAATTTCTCGTTTTAGCTCTTCATTCCAAACCATTTTTCCACCGCTTGCCTTATACGGTTTACCCTCTTCATTAGGAAAGTCAAACTGCACAAACCAATAATCATAGAGTTGCTTCATCATCGCCTCTAAATTCTGATTTATCCGCTTATTAAGCTCAATCTTTTTGTCTAATGCAGAGAAGATTTCGCCAATTCGTTTTTGTTCTTGCAATGGAATTACTGGAACAGGAAAGGAATTGAGTGCTTCTATGGATAACGCATAGCGTTGTCCGCTTCCAGAGGCATTGCAAGCGAAATATTTCTTTGCATAGTCTGTTTGTAGAAGGGCGTTCAGATAACGTCCATCTAGAATGTCTTTGTTTGGAGTAATCAGAGCACAATGGTACCCCAATATAACATCATCAAAATCATCGGCAATATAAGTAGGAATGCCAATATCGTCACGGGTTTCACTGTCCTTAGTTAAGGCTACTTGACCTTTCTTCAATTGGAATTTGGAAATTTCATTGGGACGGGCTGTAGCAAGCATAAAACTACCATACTGAGCTGCGGTAATAGCCCTGTTATAATAAACATCTACAAAGTTACAAAGACGAATTTCCTTCTCTCCGTCTTTCATTTTCTTGTCTACTCCACTGATTTCAACAGTAGCGATGTCTCCCAATTTATATTTTTCCATTTGCATTCAGTTTTGAATGCAAAGTTACGCATTTTCAGGCAGAATCCTGTATGATTACTTATCCCAAGTACTTCTTATGAGCTAACTTTACATTGTTTTGGTTCACAATCGCATAATGCAGAGTAGTGTCGATACGTACATGCCCAAGCAAGCGTTGTACCTGTTCAATGGGCATACCTTTGTCGATAGCCATTGTCGCAATGGTACGACGGAACTTGTGAGGATGAACTTTAGGTATAGAAAGTGCTTGTCCCAATTTTCGGATTCTTACTTCTACGCCACTGATTGTTAATCTTGTGTGAGGAGAATTGAGTGAGACGAATAAAGCTGGATTATCATCTGTACGCCCATTTAGGTATTGTTGCAAATGCAGTTTGGTTCGGGCATTGAAGTAAACAACACGTTCCTTATTTCCCTTTCCGAATACCACACACTGTCGTTCGTGAAAGTCTATATCTTTACGGTTCAGTTTTACTAATTCACCTACACGAATGCCTGTAGATGAAAGAAAGTCTATAATAGCAAGGTCTCGTTTGTTAGTGCAACTATCTCGAAGTTGCTCCAACTGTTCGTCAGAAAGAACCTCTTTTACAAGTGAATCAATTTTAACCTTGTGGATACGTCTGACTGGACTTTTGGCGATGTAGTCTTCATCTTCTAACCATGCAAAGAAGCTGGAAAAGATGCGCCGCATATTGTCAATAGTCACTTTGCTGGATTGATGTTCTTCTTGATAATCGGATAGATAAGTACGAATGTCAGACGTGGTAATATGACAGATAGCCACTGAGAGTGTAACTAATAGCCGTTCAATGGTATTACGGTAGTACGCCAATGTCTTATCCGAACATCCCTCTATTTTCTTTGCTGATATAAAGGAGTTTATAAATTGTTCGTTTTCTTGTATTTGTAGGTACGCACACTCCTCTTTTTGATAATATCAACGTTATGCAGTTCTGATGTAAGCACAGCTTTAAGCTGCGCCATTTGTCGGCAATCTAAGTCACGCTGCATCTTCGCAACTATCGCTTGAATGATGTTTTCTTTCATAATTCTGATATTTATGTCCTTATATATAATAAGAGACTGCTAAATCAGAATTTAGAGGCGATGGCGAAGCAACTCTATGATTATTGGTTTGTGCAATTTGATTTCCCGAATGAAGATGGTAAGCCGTATAAATCAAGTGGTGGAAAAATGGTATGGAATAAAAAACTACATAGAGAGATACCCCGCAATTGGGATGTCGTTACTTTATCGGAATATTTAAATATGTATTCAGAAAAAATTTCTTCCATTAATCTTGATGTAAATTGCAAATACGCACCGATTGAAGTTCTTCCGAGACGTAGAATGAGTTTTAATGAGTGCGTACCAATAGAAAATGCTGTAAGTGGTCTTTGCAGATTTAATAAGAAACAAATTCTCTTATCAAATAGAAGAGTATATTTCCATAAGGTTTGTATAGCAGCATTTGACGGTGTTACAAGGGATACAGTTATTATCCTAAGCCCAGTTAACAAAGCATTATTAGGATATGCTTATCAAATAATCAATGATGATGTTTTCATAGAATATGCAACAAGACATTCATATGGTTCAGAACAGCCTGTTTTAAGTTGGGAATCAGCTAAAATGTATAAAACTTTGAAACCCGGTAATCAATTGGATGTTATTTATAGTAAGCGTATTAGTCCAATTATAGATTCTGTTATCAGAAATGAATTAGAAATAGCAGAATTGACTAAGCAGCGAGATGAACTTCTCCCGCTTTTGATGAACGGTCAAGTGTCGGTAAATTCTGATTTATCGGTATATAAAAAGGAGAGGAAAATTCCCCTCCTTAACTCTAAAACCATGTCTCAGACATTCAAATCCTTCAGTGCAAGCGCATAATTGGGACAAAAACCGTCCATTATGCACTTTAAACCGAGTGTCTGATAGTACTTGTAGTCATCATTTTCGGTACATAGGTATTTGTAACCGTAGCGTGGCATGTACTCCTTGAAGAAGCGAGCCAAGTCTTTTAGGTTTTCTTCTTGGTTCTTCTTGAAGTTACTGCGTACAATGATGATAGACCAGTCGGGGAAGTTGCCTCTTCCACAGCTATACTCCCAGAAGCGGATATAGCAGTCTAAATCACGTTCACGGATGTCCACACAAAAGCCGTTGGCATGTGGCATCACGCTACAGCTTTCTCTGTAGCCAAATTTCTCACACAAGTAGAGATTGAAATCAAGAATTAAATCTTTTTGTATCATAAATAATTGAATTTAAGATGTTAATAAAATAGATTATAAATGAAAGCCTCGCTTGCGCTTAGCCTTTTTCTTTTTCATCAGGCGATTGAACTCTGCTTCTTCTGCGGCAGTGGCATCGTAGGATGAGTTTCCGTTTAGCAGACCGAGATTGAAGCCAAAGCCATCATCGGAATGGGAAACGCTTTGCTGTACCTCTTCTTTCTGCTGTCCGGGGTTCTGTTTAGCAGACTCTAACAAGGATGCACAAGCATTCTCTTCCAGTCGGTTGTCGATATTCAGGTAGCTGAACTCTCGATTTATTTTTGAGCCAGAGAAAGAAAAACCGTTGTACTCAAATTTTACACCCTGTATTTCCCGTGTAGTCCGACTGAACTTGAATTTCATATCAATGTCCCGGTCGGCAAGTGCATCTTTCAAAGCATCCCAACTATGAGCTTTGGGCAGTTCTTCTTTCAATGCCTTGTATATCTCATGCTTTGCCTTGTCGTAGGGGCGCAAGCGTTCTTCATTGATATGGTCTTTACCATTGGCAAAGTGCAAACGATATTTGGCGGTCAGCATTTTGCAGACTTTCTCATTCCTGCGAAAATCATTCTTGTCGCTAATCGTTTTGCCGTCATTGTTCACTCGGTTGAAAACGATATGGCAATGCGGATGTTCATGGTCGATATGTCGGGCTATGATGTATTGAGTGTTTTCAATACCCATCAGTTTTATGTAGTCATGTGCTATACTCAACATCAGAGCATCATCTGACTTTAGTCTTGCGCTGTCTTCTGGTGAGAAGTTGAGCGAAGTGTGTCCGACAATATTCTTTACCTTTTCATTGAGTAATGCTTGTAACTCAAATTGCTCTGCCATCTGTTCGGGTATACCTTCTACTCCGACCGCTTCCAATAGCTTGGATTTTTCCTCTTTGAGGACATAGCGGACGCAACCACTGAACGATGTTCCTTTAGTCTGTTTACCTATCATTTTTCAGTCGTTTTATAAGTTGATTAATGTACTGAGCCATTTTCTCGCATCTGTCTGCAACGGCAAAGAAGCCGTAGGTATTTGCCTGTTTTGCCAACTGGTTAAGATTGGTACTTTCGCCAATCAGTTGCCGGATGATGTGGATATGCTCTTGTGTGATTCGTTCACGTACCGAACCGTTCTCGATGAGTGAACGGATGACTTCACTTTGAGTCTGCTTGCTCCGTCTGCAAAGCGCACCAAGCCATGTGTGTTGCTGATATGACAGACGGAGTGTTATTGTATATTTCTTTTCCATTTGAATCGTTTTTTTGTGAATAAATTGTGACCATCGGGAGCTGCCTCCTCAGACTTTTTGAGGAGCAAGTGGTCGGAAAATGTAATACACCGACATTAACTTGCTACAGTAAAAAAGTCTCGATTCCTCTCCCAGTATTCAAAGTCTGAATCCTCGTTTCTTAGGCTGTGAAACTTTCGGCAGCGGAGTGTCTTTTTGTACGCTGATGAGCTTCAGATCGAATATATCTATCAGTGTTTTCAAGACAGAATTCTTCCTTATCATCTGTTGGAGAATAGCTTCATCAGGCTTCACTTTGAGCAGATAGTCAGCTATGTCATAACCTTCTTTTCGCTCGTTTTCGGTGGCATTGGCTTCCAGATAATCGAAGATTCGCACTTCCATTCCGTAGCTTTTCATCAGACCGATTTTGCTCTGCCAATAGTCTGTCGCTCCCAAATCGGGGAATAACACAACGCTTCTTCCGGTCAAAACAGATAGGCTGTTGGCATTGAAGCAACCGTTCTTTCCACCTGATGCTATCCATAGGAATTGCGGTAGATAGTAGGATGCAATGATTGCCGTTTTCTCGCTTTCGACCAGTGCAACAGGGCGGCTCTTATCCTCGGATAGCAGATGTTCGCCAAAGAAACACTGCTTCAAATTGTAATCGCCTTTGTGCAGTACGGAGTGTACCCACGTGACATGATTGTACGGTTCTTTTATCCGTTTACCTGTTTCCGGATTGTAAAGCATTATCTTACCCGTGCGGACTTTATTCTGATTGTCCGTTTGCCAGAATACGGTTGCACCATCCCAATATTTGGATGTGCCGACCTTGTATTTCTTCATGAATTTTAATGTTTCTGTTTCTCAGAACTGAGCCGATAAAAATTGAAACAACTTGTTAACAGAATAACCACGTAAAGATTGGTTGACTATATCCAAATCAATATATGAAGTGGCTATTGGTTGCGCTTCCTTAATAGGAGCATAACTCCTGAAACTATTCTCCGCAAACTTTTCTTTCTCAGATGGGTTCTGCTCAAAGTAATCACGAGGCGTGAAGTGATAACCGCATTTCTGTTCGTGGTCACAACGACCTACGTAATCAGGAAATCGGATTTGTTTTTCCTTATCGATATACTTTGAAAAACTTCTTTGGCGGTGACAGTTCGGGCAAGTATGCCGAGTGCTGACACCTTTGTAGGGTTCTAATATGAATCTATGTGTACTCATTGTATTTTTCTTTTTTAGTGTGTCATTTCTGTCGTTATTGTCGTTTTCGCTTGGAAAGTGTCAAAACTGACAAAAATGTCACGGGTTAATCTTTGAATATTCTCCATGCTTCTCTTTGCGGAACAATGTCCCAATGTTGTCATTGAGAAAGCGTTGAAACGTCCGCTCCTTCATCCCGTTTTGCTCGGCTATCTGTATAGCTTGGGCGGTTGTAAAGGCTGGAGGAAGCAGATTGACTATCGCCTGTTGTTGGTTGTTGAGCGCATTTTCATTGAGGATATTTTGAACGCTCAATGCGGATTCCTTGAAATACTCCGTCAGTTTAATGGCTCGTTCTACCGTCAACAAGTCGATATATGTTTTATCACACTCTCCGCAAGTCCATCGTGCTAATTGGATAATTAGGCAGAAACGGATGATGTATATCTCCAGCTTGCAATAGATACTCACAATGGTGTCGTTTGTCTCTCGGTCGCACAATTCTGAAAAGTGGTGCTGCCATTCGTAAAGTCGTTTCTTGGCATCCTCTGTGAAGAGAAGAATATGCGGTTCTATCTCTCCAAACTCATTGAGCGTATACTCTTGTTGTATCAGTTTATCAATAATGGCATTCCATTCTTTTTTGATGTTCTCCGGCAGTTCCTTATCATTCCAACGTGCCTTCTGTTGCAGATTGGGCATTACAAACAGAATGCGGTCAATGAATCCATTACTGGAACGTTCGCCTTTAGCCAACTCACTTATAATCTTCTTTTGAATAGTGCCGATAACCGAGATATACGGTCGCTTGATGAAGATGGAACTCTTGGCATTCTTACGGTCGGATATAGTAATCTTGGCACTGAATACCGATAACCAGAACTGTTCTTCCGAACCGTTGTTATAGCGGTTGAAGTTCTTGAACCAAGCGGACAATTCATCGGCCCATAAGCATAAGCCTCGTTTGTTTTGTGCATGAATAAGGCTCAATCCTTCAGGTGTTACATCCGAAATCAAGAAGCGTTTACGGACTGGTTCTTGTGGAAATTGTTCTTTACCGTTATCCGCACGTTCTTTGCGGCTCATACTCATCAGCTCATCATACTTGGCAAGTGCTTTTTCAAATACTTGATTCTGCTGATAGTCATAATCAAGAAACGGTTTCATCCAAAGCTAAGCGGATGGCTTTTGTTTGCTCCCGGTCGTCCAATCAATGCCATATACAGGATAGGACTTTCTACCCAGCCTTGCTTGATTTGGGCAAGATGCGTGTTACCGATGCCAACAGCAATCGCTGTAAGAATTGCAGAGGCAATGTAGTCGGTAGGGTAGTTATGGCATTCGTGTACCTCGCTGATGATGCGTTGGATTCTTGTCGGGAATATGCTGACTGGAAAATCAGTGCCAGCCAGTCGCATACTTAAATCAACCGCTTCATCGATGATGGATGCCGGATTAATAGAATACGTATCCATAGCCACACCTATTAAAGTTTCACAGATGATTTGGGCTTATGGCAGATACTGCCTTGCATATTGGCAAGCATCTCTTCATAAGTCTGTTCCGCACTCTTTCTTCGTCCGTTCTCAATCCAAGCCAGAAGCTCGTCCTCGTAAAAATAGAGTTTCTTGCCTTTCTTATAGGCAGGAAGCAGCCCTTTGCGTACCAAGGTATAAATGGTAGGCTTGGCTTTTCTGATGATACGGCAGGCATCCTCAATTTCAACCAACACGTGTTTGTCTGATGCAGGAGGTTGAAGTTCCGACACCATTCTTTTTAACTCGATGACCTGTTCGGTCAGATAACCTACCGCTTCGGGTAGCTTATCAAATGTTACTGTTTCTTTTTGCATACGTCGCTCGTTTTTAATTGTTCGACGGCAAAGAAAACAGGTGTTTCAATGGTGGAATCATTCACCAAAATATAACTGATAAATAACTTTTGATGCTGGTTGACAGTGATATGTGATGAAGCAAACGATAATGGTGCTGTGTAATACTGTCAAATTGGCATTATGTATGTCGGATATCTGCCAGTTTTGGCGTATTATATCTTATTATTGTAAATGGCACGCAATGTGCTGTATACATAAATACTGAATGATTAAAGTTGGGACAAGACCGATGGGTACGTTTTATGTAAAGTACACATACGTGTTCCACACGCAGGATTTGGCTGACGTGTGAAGAGTGATTCCAATTCTCCAAACATCGGATAATAATTTAACAAGCTTTATTGTCCAGAGTGTAACGAGAAGAAGAACAATCTTAGGTTCTAATAATGTGCAATCTGTCATAATTGATAGTCTGTGCAAAGTTAAGAATTTCATTCTATCAAAGAGTAGCGTTGTCTATTACGTAAGTAAGAAGCAACATCAGGCATGTATCCATCAATAGGTATGCTACGACCAACTTTAATCTTTCTTTAATATGAAAATTATGCAGATAGAGTGGCTTAAGTTTAAAAAATATCCCCATATAGGTAAACCGCTAGTTAGTTCAAAAGATAGGGTTTGGGTGGAAAATTATGTTATAGATTCTCAAAATATAGTTCGACATAAGTTTGTTCCATTATTACATAGAGTGCTGACTCAGAGAAAATTCAGACCAGATGAATCTGCTCCCAAAAATTCAAGTGGAAAACGAATACGAACAAATAAAGGTAAAAAAGAGCGTCATATATATTATCCTTCACATCTTGATTCAATTATATATAGCTACTATAATGATATTTTGACGCAAGCATATGAAAAATATTTATCTGACAAGGATTATGCTTCTGTTGCGGTAGCGTATCGTAAGATTCCTAAAAACGATTTGTTGGAGGGTAACAAATGTAATATTGAGTTTGCTGCTGATGCGTTTCAATTTATTAGAAATAATAGGCATCGCAGGTTATCAGTAATTGTTGCTGATGTTACATCTTTCTTTGATAATCTTGACCACAGATTATTGCACAAGCAATGGAAAAAGGTTTTGAATGTTGAAGATTTACCAGCAGATCATTATAAAATTTACAAAAATCTTGTTGATTATAAATATGTTAATGAAAATGAGTTGTTTAAGAGGTTTCAGCATAAATTGATAGTTGAACGCCATAAGCCCAATGATGCAAGTAGTATAGAGCTAAAACGTAAATACGTTAGTAAGATATATCATTTGCGGCATGAGAATGTTGTAGCATATTGTTATGCTGATGAATTTTTCAGAGAGGCTACTGACCTAATCAGAGTAGATAAACCATTTAACAAACAAATTAGAGAGAAACAAGGTAAACAAAATAAAAGAGGAATACCACAAGGGACACCACTTAGTGCAACACTAGCTAATATTTATATGCTTGATTTTGATGCAAAGATTTATGAAGAAGCATCAAAACCGTATAAGAATGTGTATTATCAAAGATATAGTGATGATTTAATTCTTATTTGTAATCAGGAAGATGAAAAATATTTCTACGACCTAATACGTGAAGAGGTCGAATATAAAGCGCATTTGGAAATTCAGGAATCAAAGACTCATGTTTATCGTTATGAGTTAGACCATAACAATGCTTTGGTAGGGGGGATTGTTAAAGATGGAGTTGTACATACCAATAAGCAGTTAGAGTATTTAGGGTTTGTATTTGAAGGAGATAAGGTTAAAGTCAAAGCTTCCGGATTCTCTAATTTTTATAGGAACATGAAACGTTCTTTTAGAAGAGGTATTCACTTCGCAAAACAGGCACATATTCCATCAAACTCATTATTTGAAAGACGGTTATATAAAAGATTTACACATTTGGGGTCAAAACGAAGGTTAAAATGGATTGCAGATTGTAGTAGTCCGACAGGATATAAACGAACTACATTTTATGATTGGGGTAATTTTATTAGTTATTTAAATAAAGCAAATGCTGTTATGAAGGAAATAAATCAGGGTGATAATATCGTTAAACAATATAGGAAAGTTTGGAAAAAATTCCATATGTTAAAAAAACAAGCATATAAAGAGATTGCGACTCGTAAGCCATAGTAACTATTGTCTCATTTGGCTAATATCTTTCTATCCAGTTTAATCTTACACTCTGATTCTGTGTGCGACATTTTACGTTCAATGGTAGATATTTCCGAATCACGGAGGGTGTGAGCAAATACCCTCTTTATGAATGTGGCAGTCTGTAAACGTGGCTTGCCAAATGCTTTGCCGATATTCCATCCAAAGTGCATGATGTCAATGGTCTTTAACAGAGAATCAACCTTTATCGGTTCGACTTTAGGCAAAGAATCTGACAGGTAGTATTCTGTAACATATTCACATAAACGATCAAGGTCTGTTTCGTTAAGATAGAGAACCAAAGTTTGCTTTGTATATGTGAGAACTTTATCTAATTTTTCTTTCGATGCTCGTTCTTTTTCAGCCATAGCGTTAGCACGGTAAATCTCGTATTTTGTTGGCTGGCTGGATTTTTCTATAGAAGTATTATTGATAATAGAAGGAGTGGCTTCTTCTTTTGGAAGTTCCGCCACATCTTCATTGGATTCAGGGAGTGAGGGAATAGAAACTTCTTCTGTGGTGTCAGATGTAGTTTCGATTTCTGGTTCAGATTCGGAAACGATAGGTTCTGTATCTATGTTATTTTCTGTAAGTTCCTGATGCTCTATTGGAGTTTCAATTACCACCGCCTTATTGCGATAGCCTTCAAATCTCATAAAGCATTTTTCTATTGTAGGGGAAAGGAGTTGTCTGAATACCATTTGCAGATTGAGATAGATGGCTCCCATGATAATGGTGCATACCACCAAAATGAGGTAACTACTGAACTTGTCCCAACCATAGTGAAGTACGGTCTGGCGGGCTAAAACACCAATGATTGCGATTGTACCAAAAACAATCAGATGCAATGTTATATGTTCTATCTTTCTCTGTTCCATAGTGAGATGTATTAATCGTTTGTGTGCAAATATATAGGATTAATTTTTGAGAAAATCCATAGTTTTGCCTATTGATGGGCTTTTGACGATATATTTCATCACTTTTTACCACGTTACATTGCTGATAATAAGCGTATTGCAAATTTATTGTTTTTGGATGAAAATAGTTGGGTAAATAGGCTTGTGTATCTCAAAATCAAAAATTATCTGCATCATTTAAGGTAAACAATGCAGATAATCAATAGGGTATAGAGATATAGCTTATTAGCAATACAATGTATGGTTTGTATCCTTGTTGAGATATAACAGGAGGTTGTAATCTTGATTACGAGCGACTTTGCTTGTTACCCATTTCCTGAATGCAGCGGAATGCCCGGTGTCTATTTGATAGGATAGAGCTATAACCATATCGAGATTATATACATCGGCATTGTTTCCATTCTCCAATTTGATGTATTTGCAAACTTCGTGGCTCTTCAAAACATGGACTTTCAGGATTCTCTTAATTGCAGCATGGATAGTTCCAGCCGTTGTATAAAACAAGTCTGCTATCTCCCAAGAGGTCATCCATATTTCACCATCGGAAATATAGATGCCTTGCCCGTTGTTTGTTATGATTCCTCGTTTCATGGCTGCTGTATCTTATTTGAGTGATATTTTATTGGCTGTCTCTCGCTTCTTGGCATTTACGAGGTCGGCATAAATCTGTGTGGTGGACACGTTTTTATGCGTCAGCATCTTTGATACTGTGTAAATGTCTGTACCTAAAGAGATTTGGATGACGGCGTAGGAATGCCTGAAGCAATGGAAGCTTATCGACTTCGTTATTCCTGCTTTTTTTAGCCAGTTTTTGAGTGGATAGTTAATCATGCTTCGTTTCAAGCCCTTGAATACCTTACCTGTGTCGGGCGTACCGCATAGTTCGTAGGCTTCGTAACTGATGGGGAGTGTCGCTTCCGTCTGGGTTTTCTGTGTTCTGATACGCAAGCAATAACCTTGGTCGGGAGCGATAGTAAAGTCCTCCCATTGCAGATTGAGAATGTCGCTGATGCGTAAGCCTGTCAGACAAGCGAATAGAGAAGCGGCTTTCAATACGGGAATGTCGCAAGGAGTGGCAGCGAGTTGTTTCACTTCGTCCAGTGTCAGATACTCTTTCTTCACATCTTGTGGCTCTATCTTATCAAGGTAATCGTTAATGTTCTCCCGAAACCACTTGTCCCGATAGGCAATCTTCAACAATCCTCTGAAAGTAGAGTAGTAGCCGGATGCCGAATTGAGGGATATAGGGCGGTTGCTATGTTTGAGTTGTTTGGCATTCAACAGGTATTCACGGAATTTCTTGCATAAGTCCACATTTACATCGCCAAAGGTACATTGCCCCTTGACAAAATTGTAAAAATGCTGATAGACAAACTGCCATTTCTGGTCTTTGTTCCGACACATCTTCTTGAAGTAGGCGAGGAAATCGGCTTTTTGTTTGGTCTTATCCAAGAACCCGAACTCTTCGTTGATGAGTGATTGTACTCTGATGCAACGGATAGCCTCTGCCTTGTTCAACATATCGTTGTTGAACTCCCGCTCCATTTCGTTCTTCGGATGGGCATAAATGTATATGCCGAGGTATTCCCTGCGGCTCATCTGCATCGTTTCGGGGTTACGGACTGCCGGATAATAATCCAGATACAAGGAGATACGATTATTTCGAATCGCTCTTTGACGAACTGTTACTTTTGTACACGTGTGTGTCATACTGTTTAATATTTAGAGTTTTACATTTGTTTGGTGCAAAGGAATAGGGTGATTCAATGGTGGAAACATTCACCGAAAAATAACTGACCATTGATTTATTCAATCTTTGGGGCTTCAAGCAATTTATCCAGTTCCGGTTTGGGGATAAGCGTGTATTTGCCCTTCTTGACATTTGGAATATTATGATACTTCGCATAATGATAGAGTTGGTCACGAGTAAGATTGAACTTCTCCATAGCTTCGGCTACCGTATAATACTGAGGTTCTTCGGGTGCTGCCACTCCTTTGGCTATATCGACATGCTTCTTGGAATAATACACCATGATACCTTCTTTCTTCTTTGGAATGGCATTCTTAGAAACGAAAGTGTAGATAGCGGATAAGGTCATGCCGAATTTTTCCTGCATTTCTTGTGTACTATACCATTCATTGATGTCAGGACTCGGGGCTTTCTTGGCAAAGTAAGCGTCCATGTGCTTCTTGCTCCAGTAGGTCTTGCCACGATTGAAAGTGCGAGGTATGTTGTTCTTCTTGGCTACAACAAATATCCATGATTCGTTTACATGGTATTTTTCTTTGACTTCGGCAGTGGTGTAGAAGTCGGTGATAGGGGCTTTCTCTTTTGTCGGAGTATGGAACTCTGTCGGATTATTGAATAACTCATCAATATTCTTTTTCTTCAAAAGGTATTTGAAGCCTAATCGAGTGACCTTTAATTCCCCTCGTTTGATGTAACCGTAAACGGTTGGTCGGGTTACTCCGAGATAGATTGCGGTCTCGGTAATAGTGAGAAATGGTTTGTCTTTGATTCTTTCAATAGGCTTTTCATCAATCTTCTTATCCACGAATTGATTGTTAGCCTTGATTGCTTCATCACGCTTCTTCTTTTTATAAAGAGCGTTGGCGCATTGTTTGGAACAACAAGCCGTTGTTGTTTTCTGGGCGATAAACTCTTTACCGCACCAAGCGCAAATTCGCTTAATTTTCAGGTTACTGCTCATTTTAATTCATCTTTATTTCTCCGTTATTACTGTAAATTCCCGTAAAATCGTGTAAAATGGCGTATAGTTTCGCAACTACAATAACATCATGAAATATCTCATTGATTATTAGTGCTTTGCAAAACGAGAAGTGATAACTTAGAAACAACCATAAACAACTATAACCATTTAGAACAAAGTCGCTGTATTTTAGTGATTTTTTTATTTTAACACTTTCCAGTCTGTATTTGGAAGTAACGGTTTTTATACATATTTTTCTATCATATTTCTATCGTGACACAAATTCACGGTTAGCCTGAATGTCACGGTGACGCAGTAGTTGACGTGTGTTGACAAAATTCGGGAGAAATAAGGCGAAATTAGCCCCAATGTAAACGAGGAAAATATCGAAGTAAGAAAGATTTGTCAATGGTGCGGAAAGCCATTCATTGCTCAAAAGACAATAACTCTTGGCTATAAGGAATGTATTTGGGAACCTAAGCGATAGTTGAAACGGTCGCAAGAATTATTGTAACCTTGACAAGCCGCCGAGGGACAGGATTTCTTCTCTTTTGCCCAAGCAGCAAAATTAATGGGCGTAACCAGACAATACATTTATAAGTTGGTAAAAGAGTCCAAACTTCGGGCTTCACGCATCAGCGGTAAGAAATCGCTCATCCGTCATGCGGATATTGAACTGATGATGAAAACCAAACCTTACGAGCGCATCATACCCAAAGAGGACTTCGACATCACCGAGTATTACACCGTTGAAGAAATTGTGGAGAAATATAAGGTAAACGCCCAATGGGTATGGACTTACACACGGTAACATAAAGTACCGAAAGTAAAAATTCGTTAGTTCAACTATTACAGAAAGAAACATATCGATGCCGCCTTTGCCAAATACGAGGTGGATTCCGACCTGACCG
>OJNL01000707.1_pt1 | contig 22249 bp, 8 predicted proteins | sample 1597581 | NCBI WGS metagenome assembly OJNL01 (sample SAMEA2452133, study PRJEB22498) | human gut metagenome | biome: human feces; feature: human gut; material: feces | place: Australia | collected 2012
AAGCCGTTAACTAGCGGCTAGGTATAGCCGTTAGTTATTCACTCGACAAGCCGTTAGTTATTCACTTCAGAAGCCTATTACACCCTGCAAAACAGATAAAATTAAGGAGAAAAGAAGAGTAACCATCAAATAATATCCAGCCGTTCTCTCAGTTGTTTAAAATAGCGATGCGAGGCGATCCTCTCCTCCTCTTGGAAGGGGGGATAGAACTCGCATCGTAAGGTCTTATTCTCGATGAACATCAAATAAGTCAAGTTCACAATGCAATCTTGGCTTATTTGAACAAACGTATTATTGATAGACAACAAATCTTTCGCTGTCGTGCTCATTTTTAGTTTATGAGTAGTACGGGAAGTCAAGACAATCTGCCAGCAACGCTGATCTCCCAAGAACTGAAACAGGAATATCTCCTCACAACGGACGAGCAAAAGACCCGAAACGGTTTGGATCGCAAATCGACTATCCCGATTCAATATTTTCCGCAAAGATCTCTCCATGCAGGCAACATCCGCAGGTTCTGTCGTATGAAAACGTTCGATGAGTGCCGCTAACTCATCAATTAAATAAGGTTTTAACAAATAATCAAACGCAGAGGCACGTAGGGCATCCAATATATATTTATCGTATACCGTATAGAAAACGACTCTCAAGTTCGGAAGAATATCATCCCGTATATCATCCAGCAAATCAAAGCCAGACATGTCCGGAAGTTCCACATCCAAAAACACCAAATCCGGTTGATACTTAAGGATATGCCTCTTGCCCAATTCCGCCGTTGTCGCTGTATCCAATATCCTTACCTCCGAGAAGGCCAATAGATCGTTTTGCAATTTCTGGATCGATCCAAGGTCATCATCTATGATTATTACTGTTATTTCCGGTTCCATGCACGCTTCCATTTTCCAACAAAGTAAAATATTTATTGTTAAGATAAAAAATTAACGCCTTACTACAAATAGTGCTTTTTACGTATAAGTTGCAATATTCACGTTTATCCTTGCGTTTTTCATGTTTATCTGTCATTTTTTATTTTAACGATAATAAAGAGAGAGTCCCCTCTTCCCCTTATGAAAAGAGAGGACTTTTTGTATTTACTTAAGAAAGCAAATATATTCTCTATTTTTTAACCATCTTAAAAATATAGATTTTACCCTCTTGAGTTATTCTCACAATGTAATGCCCTGCCCGTAAATCCGAGACATTTACGGAGGATAAGGTCCCTTTCATCGTTTTAACAACCTGCCCTAAAGAAGAAATCAACTCCACTTGTCCATCACCCTGCAAACCTAAAATTGTAAAGGAAGAAGACACGACTGTCGGATAAATATATATAGATTCCGAACTAAGCTCTTCCACACTTGTAACCAGATTGACCGTAATATAACTATCCGCTTTAAAATTACCATCTTCCGTTTTTACCGAAATGACCGCATTACCTACTTTATTGCCGGAAACTAAGCCTACTTCATTCACAGAAGCCACAGAAACGTCACTACTGCTCCATGATACTTTCTTATTTGTCGCATCAGAAGGCTTCACCCTGGCTGATAATTGAATAGTCTCACCGACGTTTAAATTATAGCTATCCGGGGTTACTGTCACACCCGTCACTTTTACCGTCGTCACAGGAGGAGTAGGAGGAGTACTGCTTTTCGTAACCGTAACCGAGCAATTTGCGGTAAAACCACCATTCTCTGTTTCCACCTTGATAGTCGTAGTTCCTTCTTTTACGCCTGTAATTACTCCTAAGGAAGATACAGTAGCCACGCTTTCATCACCACTGCTCCATTGCACGTTTTTATTTGTCGCATCAGCAGGTAATATGATAGCGGATAATGTAACAGTCTTTCCCTCCTCAACAGAGAGGGTTGTAGGTGAAAGCTGTACACCGGTTACGGCCGTATACATTGTGATTGAAATGGTTGAAGGAGATATCGTTTTTGACTGGAGATAAGCCTCGAAAGGGAGTATATCGCGACTACTATTCTCAAAAGCATCTCCAGCCCCTGATACAGCATAAATACCATCAGCAACAAGTACCCGCTTAAAAACACCTACCATATCGTATTGAGAATATTCTTGCCGATAAGATGATTCCGAAGAGGCAATAGAAATATTTTCACCCGCTAAAAAAGTTACCTCACCCGTTATCCGTTCACCTTTAGCCGAAACCATATTGATCAGATAAGGAGTATTAGCTTTCAGATAAGGTTCTGTCGCATTCCAGTCTGTATATTCAAAGCCCCTGTCCGTCAAAGTCGCTATAAAGAAATCGCCGGACTCCGGATCATCAGAAAAGGATACTGGTTTCAAGATCCTCTCCCCTGCCTTAACGACCTTCACGTCAAAAGGTAAACAAATAGTTTCCCATCTACTAAGAGGCGCTGATCTAAACAATTCATTGTTTAATTTATTGTTTCCAAATTCACGTTTATAATATGCAGAACCTACCGTAAAAGCTTCCGGAGTATAAAAAGGTTGATGCTCTACCAAGACTAACCGATCGGCCTTCTTTCCAACAACAATATTCACGTCATTGCCCCATTGTTCCGGCACATTAGTCCCCTCATTAACAAAAACCACACAATTTGGATTTGTACCTTCGAAAGTCTTAGATGAAAGACTTTTCACGCCAAACAAATCCGGTAATTTCACGGAAGTTAAAACCGTACTATTCGCAAACACTTCATCCAAAGTGACATCTTCACTTAATACGACACCACTCATATCTACCGAAGACAGTCTATCATTCGCTATTCCTTCTTCCGGCTGCAATTTCGCCTTTAAATCAGCTAAATTCGCCTCCGTCCATGTACCGGTCAACTGGATATTTTCAGTCATCTCATCCACCCCTTCCAGTGCATCGGGATCAATTACGACAGGTAAGGTCAGCACCCACGGCTGGCTGGGATATCCCACCTGCCACAAGTTCTCGAACGAGAAACTACCCGAGGTCGCCAATTCCTTATTTTTCTCCCGATCATATATCCTAAAATAAACAGAATCCCCGGCTACCTCATTACTTCGTACCCTTACATAATAATAAGAGGCATCTTTTACGGATTGCGCCTCTGCGATCCCTCGGCATTCATCCCCTACAAAAGCAGCCACAACAAGATCAGCCACCACAGGTTTATTATCCAACACAAGATAAACACTCATATCGTACTGGTAGGCATGGATATCACAACTCCAACCCGGATCGGTTGCCGCTCTTCCCGAGAGAGGGAAGAGTAGCATGATCACATTTATTAAAAACAGACTTATCGTTCTCATATAAACATTTTCCATATATTATTACTCAATCGCATAATCATTTAGAAGCCTTGATGATTTTATGATAAAGAATCTCTTTCTCCTTTTTAATCATCAAGATATAAACGCCGTCAGAGAGAGAAGAGACATCCAAGCTATTGTCGCCATTCAAGTCTTTAGTCAAGACTGGCACACCATTTATATTCAATACAGAAACACTCTTTATATTAGAGTAATCACCTTTGAAATATAAGATCCGACTTACCGGATTCGGGTAGAAGCCAAAAGCACCATCCAACATATCCGTTCCGGTAATAAAACCGGTAAGATGTAACGCATAAGGTTCATCCAAGGTTCCCAGAGAAGATTCTCCAAAAGATACGGTTTCCCGAATGTCCCACTCGGTAGAAGTTCCCGAAGGAATAGCCCGGAATGAGATTTTCTCTCCACTCTTCTCGCCATAAACCGTAATAAACAACAAGCCATCCACATATTGTCCAATACCTCTACATTCTTCACCAACAAAAGCACCTACTTTATAAACCTCCGGCTCCTGTTTTACTTGGCTATCCCACAAGTCGGCCACGATACTCATGTTATTTGGATACTTATGGATATCGACAGACCAGACATCTGTGGATTTCGAAACAGCGGATTTCAAGCTTGCGGACTGAAGCGTATTATAGATCATCGCATAGCGGAAGGATTGCTTCGTATTCGCATAATACATATATCCTTCACCCGGAGCCATTTGCTTCAACGTTCCGACCCAACTAGTACCATTGAATTTAGCGAAACCACGCTGTCCTTTGATCTCATCGTTAGCGTTTGCCGATAACAAAGACAAAGCCATAGTCGGACTAGCGGCCGTACGAGGGATATAGCTAATCCAGTTCCAACCTCTGTTCAAGCCAATCTCCACTTGCTCCGGAGTTAAAGCCGTCCCTTTCACATCAATCTTCCCGTCACCGCTCATTTCTAATTTATAAGAGGACTGTATGTCTAAAGTCTTCAGATTACCCGTCAAGCCATATTTCGGGTCATTCGTCAATTCTTGAGACTGACTTTGCAGACGTTTAACCTGCTCCTTTACGGGATTTAAGAACATGATCGGCTCTTCTATCCTTTCCATATTTGTAGAAATCCAATTCCAACCCGTAGCCAAAGACAATGTCAAGGTCTGGCTACCCGCAGCTAAGTACTGCACCCAGTTAACACTTTTCCCTGAATCACCCTCATAACCTTCCGCATCCGTGATACTCGCTGTCTGTACCGTCAGAATGTAATAGCCATCCCGTTTAGTCAAAGCGGTCAAATCTAGAACAAAAGTTTGGTCATCCACTTTTTGGATCTTTATCAAACTTGCGTCTTGGGTCTCACCCTGGAGAACCAACGTAAGATCCTCGGTCGTAAAGGTAGAAGCATTTACCTCCTTATTAAAATGTACGGTTACTTCCGTCACAGGCTTATCCGCTGTCTCATTTTCTAGGGGGACACCCTCAAACGAGGAAACCTCCAGCACTACGCTTGGACCAGGTTCAAATGTCAACTGATATTCTTCTTGTGCAGTTCCCATCTTGTCCACGAAATGAATAATATTCTCATAAAATGGTTCCTTTCCATCTCTCAACGTACAACTTGTCTGCCAAATATTTCGTACATCGATTGATGCTCCATCACTCTTTCGAACAATGCTAACCAAAGTCTGTCTTCCATTTGTCGGATCGCTGATAGAACCATAATTCCAACCGCTCTCCGAAGGAGTAACCGCCAAGGTATATTGATAAGTACCGCTTGATTGAATAGTAGACTTCTTAGCGACAGCGACTTTCTCAATCGTACCGTCCGATAGATAAAGCATATCCGGCAAATCTTCCGAATCCACGATATCATTAACCAAGAAGCCGGCCAAATCAGTCTTCGGCACCTTGATGCTACGAATCAATTCATGAATCGTTACTTGGTCCAACAAGCTCAAATCCGGATCATAGCTGGAAACATGCGTAGCTTTCACGTCATAATCCGTGAAATGCCCCAACAAGGTACTAGTAAACCACCATTGCGCATATGCGGTCTTGCCAGCTTCAATCGTACCAAATGCGGTAGCCACACTACCACCCAAAGCCAATGAATGTTCTTCGCCATTCAATTGAGAGCTTAACAACTCGAATTTAATATTCAATCCTTTCTCATTATCAATAATCTCAGGCTGATTGGTCACCATATTCACATTCGTAGCGTCGCCTGCTCCCGTATTATGAATCAACAAAGAGAATTCGGCAGGAACGATCGGCTCCACTTTATTCGTCGTTAAAGGATCATCACCTAAGATATCCCGCTGCATGAAATAAGTCATATCCAAATTAGGAGAGGGCTTCACGGTCATCGTAACCGGGAATAAATCTCGCGTCACTACCAAGTCCGTAAATGGATCCACATACGATAAGGTACCTCCGAATGAATAGTTCTTCGCTTCTGTCGGGGCGGCATACTTAGTTGGGATAAACAAGATCGTAGCCTTTCCTGTCTTCTGCGCATCCAATGTCCAAGCTCCGTCCAATTCTCCACCGAACGTATCCAGATCTTCTGTATTAATTTGGAATTCATGAGTTGTCGCTGTATTTCCTTCCTCGTCCTTCACCTCTAAATTTAACCGAACATCCTTCATCGCAATGGATTCATGACCGTTAAATACAGTCAATGTACCACGGAAAGCCTGGCGGGTCATGGTCATGGTTTGCTTGAATTGGAGAGAAATTGAAGAACAAACAGGCTTGTCATTATCTTGCTCATCAAATCCTAATACAGCAGAGAACATCTTAGAACATAAATCCACAAACGATTCATATCCCAAATTCTGCGCCTTTTTATCAACCCGCTTCATGTCTTCTAACCCCTGAATAATACCAGTAGTGTCAAAGATATTCTTATCACTACCCAGTGTTCCACCACTATTAATAAAAGTCATCGTATTATTCCATTTATCAATATATAAATCATAATCATCCTTTGTGATGGAAGACGGTTTATACTCCAAATAATTAGAAGACACAATAATAATAGACTGTTCATTCATGCAAGACTGCAAATGGCCTAGACTTCTCGACAATTCATCCAACGGGACATTGAGCCACATATTATCTCCCATAAAGCCACTTAAGACTCTATACAAGGCATTATTTCCTTCACTATAGCATTCAAATCTAGCCACCAGATCCGAAACAGAATTCGCCTTTGTTGATACACCTCCATAATAATCCGAACAGATCTTATATTCATCAAATAAACCTTTTCCACAATCAATTAGCCCCAATACAGTACCTAATACTGGCACCTTTTTAGAAAGTAATGGTATTTTACTAATTAAAGACCCGGGGCCAGAGAAACAGCACCCCCACATATCCTTATCATTACCATAACAAGCATTATAATAATTATAAAGATCATAAATACCCGTTGCTGCTTCAACATACTTCGATGGATTTAAATCATTTAAGGCACTGATTAGAGCCATGAAACAAGATTCAAGAGCATCTAGCATCGCTTGTTCACAAGGATCTTTCGGGATAAAGGGATCCTTATCTGGATCATCCACACCTCCAGGATTATTAGGATCCACAGGTTTTCCGTTTCCTTTATGATAGCAATCATAATTAGGAGAAGTCGGGCCATAGCCACCATAACCGCCACCGGAGCCACCATAACCACCTCCAATACTACCACCGGAGCCTCCTGCTCCACCGCTGCCAGGCGATCCGATCCAACCACCGGAATACCCCCCAGTTGCCGGGCAATTTCCATAATGATACTTATGCTCCGTATATACCCTAACCTCTTCGCCTGCACATTCATATCCAGAAGAACCTTTGGCTGTTATTGTTACACAAGTAGACAATCCACTACCTGTGTAACGATTACCTCCACCTGAATTATCACCACTTGGATCATTTGGATCACTTGGATCATTTGGATCACTTGGGTCATTTGGATCACTTGGGTCATTTGGATCTTTCGGATCATCTGGTGTTAACTTGTGATACCAGAAAAAGCCTTTCTTGGCCTCTAATTTCACATACATAACCATAGATTGCATAGAGGCTAATTCCGGTATCGGATTTGGTGTAAGATAAGTAAAATGCGCTCCCTCCGACTCCGGAAGTTTAATTTCTACATTATGAGCTGTAATCAATCCCATATTCGTTATTACCAATGGAATAATCTGATCTCGAAACTCTAGTACTTCCGGCCAATCAATCTTAAGCACAGGAACAGGCACATTAGTCTCGAATTTAGCAGACGAAACAATTTCATATTTATCTTCTATTTCCGTTTCCACGACTTTCCAAGTATAAGAAATCGCTTGGAAATTAAGATATGCCATTACATTATTATCTTTCCCCGGATCAACTTGGATATCGAAACGCTTGGATGCATGCTTCAAAGCTTCCACCTCAAGCGTGTACAAACCTTCCGGCAATGCATCTACAATAAACAAACCTTTGTCATCAGTTGTTCCTTCAGCCAAGACTATATTTGTCACCGGATGTTTCACTCTTACACTCGCACCTTTTACATGAGGTGCGCTAGTCGTAAATTCTGTATATTCATCCCATACATCCACAATTAATCGGCCTTTACTGTCGGAAACAGGCTCCACTGAAAAAGGAAGGGTTAAACCAGATCCATTTTTACAAGAAATACCAATAGTGCCTTTAATTGGAATATTTAACGGCATATCAGCCAATGGGGTCATTCGCAAAATAACCGTCGCAGATTCACCCGTTTTCAGCGAAGGCATGTTTTTCACACTTGCCAAACTCAACCAAGAGACATCAGGTAGAGAAACAGTAATATCTCCCGTCTCCCCCTCTCCTTTGTTTGTAATCTCAAACTGATAATCCCGCAAGCTACCTCGTGTCATCGTCGTTTTAATAGAAGCCTTATCAGCCTCCAGCTTTGCTTGATACGTACTACATACATACTCTATATACAAATCTAATGTAACTCCCTCGGCTGTAATAATGCGAGCCTTAATCGGTTCAGCCTTATCCGTGATAGCACTTCCCTTTATTACATATTTAAGTTTTGCAGTAGAACCCGCATTGATCGAGGCTATCGGAGTAAAGGAAACCGTACAATCGACAGGTACCGACAGCATTTCAACCCTGATATTGTTTAACGAGCGAGAAGTTGGATTAAACAGTTCTATCTCACCGGAATAGGCTTGTCCTATCAAAACCTTACATGAAATAAGTCCCGAGCCATTCTGTCTTAATCCGAGAATATCAAACCCACACATCTCTTCAACAGCACCAGCCCCAGGATAACAAGCTCCAAGGGAAAAATGTCCTAGCAAGCCGTTATCAGGAATGAACGTGTACTGGAAAATTCCTTTAGAATCCGTATTCACTTCAAATTTTTGTCGATATCCCTCATTGATCAAATAGATCTCAACAGGTATATCACTAATAGTATTGCCAACAGCCTGGCCTATAATCTCCACTTTTTCCCCTGGCAAGAATTCTGATTTAGCAACAGAAATCTGGAGAGAGAAAGGAGAGGATAATTTAATGCCATGTGCCTCTGATTCGTTATTCACATAAATCAATTCCGGCAAAGAATGTCCCTCGTTTATAACCGATATAATATAATACTTACCAATCTTTTCAGGCATAAGGATATTATTCTTCAAAATTTCCGATTCCCCAGGCTTCAAATCTTTTTGGGTATAGAATTTCCCAATCAGAATTTTCTCTCTAGAAGAAGAAAGCGTCTGACGATTTGCCGCATAGACAAATATTTCTGCCCGAGAGTTCAATACCGCAGCACCATCATTTCTGACTTCTATTTCATACGAGACAGCTTTGCCTGCAAAAGCATCCGACTCTATCATTACGGTCTTCGATATCACCGCATCCGGTAGCGTCTGATCCGTGATCATCGCCCAGCAAACACCGCTGGAGAAGCCTTCGGCTGAGACGGTGAATGTGATGGTTCGGTTACCTTCCGTTGTTGAGTTTTCTTTTACAGAAACAGGAATATCCACAGAGGTTTTTCCGGCAGGGATTACCACCGTATTCGCAAAAGTTACCTCTTCAGGTTTATCACATGTCAGATTTACAGTCAAAGCCTGTGAAGTATCTGTATTCCGTGTGATCGTTAAAATAGTCGCATCTTGCTTGCCTTCGATCAGGGATGTTTGCGAACTTGTGATTTTTAAGGATGGACCATCATTATCTAATATTGTCAACTCTTTGATGACTGATCCCGCAGAGCTTCCGGCAGCAGAACAGCTACAAGAAGAAATATATACCGCAGCTGTCAATTTGACTTTCCGATCACCATCCTTCAAATCATTATCCACTACACCGATCGCAAATTGATACTCTGTCACGCCTTTCTCTAAGACAATAGAAGTAGAAGGATAATAAAGAGTCCCCTTCGAGTCATCGGTCAGTTTTACCGTGATCTTATTATCCGTTACTTTCGTACGGCGCAAAGTAGCTATAGCGGCTTGCGGCCCAGCTGATTCGGAGAAAGATAACGGGGTTATTTCCATTTGTATGTCAGGAAGGTCATTATCCAATAATTTCACAAATCCCGTACCGTTCTCGAAGCCGTAGGCGGAAACCGTGAACACAGCGTCGATCGTAACATCCGGAAGATCATCATCGATAGCCAATATATCCACCGTCACTGATTTTTCATTCGCAGGAATCACTACATTAGGATCAAACTGGAAACGCTTAGGATGGTCTGTCACTAAACGTACCGCTAAAGGCCATTTAGTCGCCCACTCCCTTTGAATAGTAAGTTTAAAGCTATCCCCTTCCTTGCGATCGTCTTCGGGAGCCGTCACCGTTAATTTCGGCATCTCGTTATCTTCTATCCATATGTCTTGAGACACTTCCTTATATCCATTACCAGAAACTTTAGCAACAATGAAAGAGTCTGGATTCGCTATCTGATCATCAATCACACGAACCTTAAAAGAGATTCCAGATTCTCCTACCGGGATAGTGACGGAAGAAGGGATCGTCATTCGTTTCGGATTTGAGTTCGTAAATGTAAACGTCTCCTCCGTTTTACGAGACCCGCTCCTATTCAAGAACCCGTACACATCGGAAGTATATGTTTCCGCTATAGGATTTCGATTTAACTTCAAAAACAACTCTTTCGCCAAAGTCAAATAGCCACTAGAGGAAGCCTCATTATTAGCCACATCTACAGGCAACTCCCCCAGTTCCGGATAAGGAGTAAGTTTCACCTTCGCATAAACCTTTCCGTCAATACCCGGATAAACTGGAAGCGTAAACTCCGTTTGTCGCGATGCCACTCCACTGGCAGATAGTAATTCCTCAGAGTTCAATTGTCCAATGTAAGCCTCATCTCCGGCCTCACTTACCAAATAAACCTGCTCACTCCAACCAGCTTTAGTCGGTTGGTTTCCTACATTCTTGACAGACCAAGCGACAGACACTTTGCCGCCGGGTTTTATTTCCGATGAAATGAACTTTATCTCTTGAACCGCTATATCGGGTCTGTTCCCATGCACGATCTTAATGGAACCATCATTCACGCCCGACTGTACATTCTCGCCATTCCTTTTACTTAGCACGACATCTTTGAACTCGATCGCATAAACTGCCCCAATCTCCAAATCCTTTGGAATAGTTAATGGCAATTGGAATAAAGCCCCAGAGTTTCCTCGCAAAGAAGTATTCGTCGCAGAGAAGACCAGTACCCGATAATTGTTTCCACCAAGATTTTTTACAGTTATCGTATGGCCATTCTTTCGATCTGTCAAAGTAATACCCGGATCTGCCAACTGGACAACATCCGGGATATGCATATCAAACTGCAAGGCAACTATTTCCGCATCATTAGATAGCATAATTGGAACAGTCGCTAAAGACCCCACCGCACAATCTGTCGGTGGGATATAAAGGCTATTATTCTCTGTTTGAGAGAAAATAGATTGTAACTGGAGGAATAAACATCCTAACAGCAACATCAAATAACGTGTTTTCATGGTTTACCTATTTTGAAATATAAAGTTTAATCTTTTTCTCTATCACATCCTTATCCGTCCACATGCCTACATGTAAAACATATGTACCAACAGATAATCCCGATAATACCTCACGAAGTGAATATCCCCCAGCATTAACTCCCATTAGCTCCTTATTCACCATTAAACGTCCGTTCAATCCATACAGACGGATCTTTATTAGATGGACATTTTTAGGAATTTGTATCTGAAACGGATTTGTCAAGACTGCTTCATCAATCGTATCGATGTCCGTAGGAGTTCCTTCTTCCGGATCTTTTTTACCGGGGAACGTTACCGGAATTTCTTTAGCTGCCTTATCAGACAACATCGCTCCAGTCACGGCCACATCCGTTCCAGTCACCTCCATTATCTTCGTTTTACCAGTCGATAAACCGACTCGATCCATGAATAACAAGATAAATCGAGTACCCTCATCCGTGTCGCGCGTAGTAAACATAAGGTTATCACCTTGGAATAATAGTTTTAACTGATCACTCTTGACTCCTTTCAAAGAAATATCCATGGCGATTACCGGTTCCAAAGGATTATCTAGTACCAAATAACCATCCTCAACCGTTAAATGGGCGATTTCCTCCTCATTCGCAGACCTTAACGAAGATCTCATCGTTAAAGGAGCTCCCAGTATGATATTTACGGTAGCTACCATATCTTGTACATTTATCAACTTATCGGTAAAAGTATTCGCCGCATTGTAATTAAAAATCACATAGCCGGTATGTTCCAAATCTTCCATGATATAATTCAAGGTATGGGGGATATCCAGTACATCCACGACCAAGTCCATATTAGCGTCTCCTTGATCGTAAAAAACCTTAAACGGAGAATGACTGCCTTTAGCACTACCAGACGCTTGTGTTATCGTTAAAGCCTGTCCCGACGGAATCTTAACCTCATTAGCTCCATACCAATCTTTTATCGCATATCTCCCTTGATTATATTCAAATTTCAAGGTCGAAGAGTAAGATGTCGTGAAGTCTGGATAAACACCCAGTGACTGTGACTCATGATCATACCGACAGATAGCCGGAATCCGAAGTTGAGGATTAACCGATAATTGAATCGAATCAATATGAATCGTCTGGGAAGTTATATCCAGACTCAAGGCTTTAGGTAAAACAGCCTCTATAGAGTCTATTTGATTCTTAGACAATTGCAAATTATTCAATTTTTTCAGCAGATTCACTTCTTTCGGGATATAGCCTGTTATTTGGTTATTCCCTAAATTTACACTCCGCAAACTATCCGCAGAAACCTTATCCGTAATCACCTTTTCCAATTTGCCCGATAATCTATTTCCGGAAAGATCCAACTCTCGCAAATAGGGTAAAGTAAATATCTCCGCAGGAATCGTTCCTATAAGATTTTTCCCGGATAAGGCAAGTTTCAACACATGCCCCTCATCATCGAACGTCACTCCTTCCCAATTACTCCGGCTTACCGCACCAGATTCTATATTCCAACGCTTATTCAAATACCATTCTTCTCCTTTAGCGGATTGATAAAGCGCACATAACGCTTTATACTCAGAAGTCGGAATTGTCACCAAAGCGACCGTTACCATAAGGCTATCACGATTATTCAATCGCGTCATCTCACGCAATCCATCATTATCATTCACATATATATAATAACGCAGTTCCTCCTCCTCTTCAAAAGGCGCTTTTATAGTGAATTTCACCTCATATTCTCCACCGATCTCCAAATTCATCGATTCTTGTACCTTCGGTTGTAATAGAGAAGAATATCCATTATCATTATATTCATATAAACCATCTCTCCAAGAGGCCCCAGAAATAGCCTCTGTTCCACTATTCTTGACAGTAGCTGTAAAAGTAAACTCTTGGCCGGGTTTGACAGCTTGGGGCTCTACGGAAAATGATACTATTTCCAAGTCAGGAGCATGGCTCATCTTAAAGGTATAGGTCTCACTGGATATAGTACCACAGGGGGTATAAGCATCCACTTTCCACTCATACGACTTATCATATTCGAAACGACTTGTATAATAAGGCTTAAAGGATGCATCATCTACATATTCCGAATAAAAATACTCTGTTCCAACCTCTCTATAATAAAGTTTATAAGTTCTCGCCCCCACTACCGGTTTCCAAGAAAAAAGCAACTCTTCCCTAGAAGAGACAATATCATCCTTCGCTGGAGCAACCAAAGTCACAGTCTCTGTCTTAGGGCAAACGGCTATCTTACTGTTCATTGTATAATAAACCTCATTGTCCTTTTTAAACCGGACCTCGTACACCAACGTATCCATTTCAGAAGAAGCATTCAGCAACGTCATATTCTGAATATTACCAATTCCGGACTCTTTATACCCCGTGATATATTTGGGAGCATTCACTAATTTCCATTCATAGGTAAAAGCCGAACATAGATTCGTGAAATAGCGCGATACCGAAGATCCAGAGCAGATCGTTTCTTCCTCCAACTCATTCTCCCAAGAAATGTAATATGGGGTATCCCCGAATTTGATCTCTACATTTGAAAATTCAATATATCCGGATAAATCCTTGTATGCGTCGAAATTGGCTTTGGTCAAAGCCGGCCATAGTGTCAATATAGGGGTCGAACCGGATGAATGAGAATCCGCCACTATCTTGATTTTTATACTCGAATTATTTATCTCCTTGATTTTCTTGATTATCACATCCTTCAATTCCGTCAGGTTGACCGAAGATGAGAAAGCGAACGATTGCTGCCGTGCGACATTCACTGTTATATCATCCCAATGGTAATAAGGCAATGACTCCAGATCCTTAAACAAATCATCTAGACTCGTATAATTATAAATACCCTTACTGTTCCTGTCTAAGGATACATCATTACCCATATACCAGTTTTCCACAGGCTCAATGGTTATTTGATGCGATAGCGTATCCTTGCCTAAACCATTCATAGCTGTCAATAAGACCTTATAGGTACCGACTTTCTCATAGATATGCAAGGGTGACTTTTCCTTACTGATAGCGGAGCCATCCCCGAAATCCCACTCATAGCGGGATGCGTCCTTTGATTGATTACCGAATCTCACCCTGCTTTTATATTGGTTCGTGTAAAAATCAGCCTTAGGCAACACAGTAGAAGGCTCGTCCGGATTTACGGGGTTGAAGCCCTGTCCCCACACCCATGCGGGGAACAGCGCAATCATCAATATAATAATTAGATTTTTCATAGATCGATTGAATTAATGCATGATTACTTTATATGTATGATCTCCAATTCTAACCAAATAGAAACCCGTAGATAACGGTATGCTCCAACGGGATTGATTCATCGTATGGCTAATCAACGGGACTCCCGTATAGGAATAAACCGTCACGGATATTCCGGCAGGAGCCTCCACTACCAAGTTACCATCTTGCGCATAAGCCATACTCTGTTGATCCTCCGGAGCCTCAGTTCCTGTCACCACGCCCGAAGATAAACGCAACTCGAAGCGATCATCGAACGTACCTTCTTCCGCTTGGAAAGAATAGGTTTTCAAGGATAGGTCTACTTCCTTATTCAAATATTTGTCCTTTAGTATGACCGATTGCCCGATTGAACCTTCCGGCAATGCCAACTCGTAGGTTCCTGCCTTTCCGATATAAACTCCCAACGCAATCCTTCCGGAACCTTCGGGACGTTCATTGATGGCATAGCGACGATCCGAGCCGTCCAGAGAATAGAGCTGTGGAATCTCCGCTTTCGGACTCATCCATTTAACAGCATCACAAGTCAACTCATATTCAATCCGGGCCTCAGGGTTGATCACCACGCGACTCTTATCCGTGTAAGTGTCCCCTTTTAAGACTAGATTGATAATCCTGCGGGAAGAGAACGAGGAAGAACGTAAGTTTCCTTGGTCTGCTATATACGAATTGATCTGCCGTCCAGCGGGCTGGAAGAGCAAATCGCTTTTCTCATCCGGTTTTTGGGTAAAGAAAGCCTCCAGCGGCCGCAAGGCATAATCATCATCTTTCACGGATAACGCAATATACCCATCGCCGTTCCAAACCACGATAGGCGCATTGTATTCTATATAATGTATATTAAAGAAAGAAGGAAAAGGATTACCCACCAAATTCCAACTCTGATCCTCTATACGGCTGGAAGTATGGGTATCTAAAGAGACTTTGACAGATTGCTCTCCCATGAAAGAATGCAAGGCCTGTTCCGTATCTGACATAATCGAACAAATAGCTCTATTATCAGTCTGTACTATATACCCCTTACCCGCTTTCAATACATCACCACTCACAACGTCTTTCCAACTATCACCAATACCATTGGTTGCCCGTACATTCCCGTCATAATAACGGATTATAAAGGAAGGATTTGTATCATGCTCAGAGATAGGCTCAATTTTCAAATCAGCCAATGGAACATCAAATGGGAAAGAGAGATAATTCCATCTCCACGGATACAACTGCATTTCATAACCTGCCACATTTAACTTAGCATCTACGGAGTGATTAATGAATGAGGAATAATAAGATTCACTCTCATCATACAACCCATCTTCACTATATGCGTTTCGATATCCTAATTCATTTCTTAGAATCAATGTATCTATCAATAACGGGACATCACTTTCCAAGCTCACCGTAGGGTATCCTTTGTTTGGGTCCGGCGAGATCTTAATATTCAAGGAATCTTTCGGATAATTGTTCGCATCATAGACCACGTCTTGCCGAATCGTGACAGTACGACGCCCCGGTGTCCATGCGCCACCTAGAATTTCATCTGTAATTGGAAGAATTTCCTTATTTCTCCACTCCCAAGAGTTGTTATAAGCATCTACCCTGTTTTCCGGAACGTAAACCTTTTGAATATATTGTAAATCACTAGAGTTCACTGATGGTGGAGTTGGCGCAAATATAATCAAGTTTGTCAATTGCTCTGGAAATCTTACATTGTACACATCTTCTATCCCAACCGGTAAAATTAGCTTTGTTAAAGAAGTATGATTAGAAAAGTTATTTACGCTTTGTATATTCGACGGCAAAGCAAATTGCTCTAATCGCTGGAAAAATGAATAATTGGAACTGAAATAATCATCTGGAACCGTTGCCGTAGATAAATCCAAACAACGCAAACTAGGCAGACTATAACGTTCATTTCGCAAAGTTGACCAATCATTACTTGTTAAATTTCCGGAAATGGATAATGCGGTTATCGTATCTCTTTTCGCTCCCAAATCAGACAGGAGTCGATCCAAAGGATATTCTTGCGTAACTTCTAATTGAGTCCAATAAGGAGCTTGACGATAAGTAGTTCCTTGCAGTAGCAAACGAACATTACCTCCATTACTTTCTAACAAGCCCTTCTCCGAATAAGAACCACGCTCGTTCGGCTCATACCGCAGTCCGATAATGTCCAGTGAGCCTGCCGGAATAGTCACCGACTTCATTAATGAAAAAGCCGTCACACCCGATAGTTTGGAGATAGTCAAATCGGAAGCACCCTGGTTGCGAACTTTCACGTATTTAATAGGAGCGACAGAGCCTACAGGTGTATATCCCAAAACAGCTTTACGGCTATCCCTTGATATAGAAATAAGAGGTGCCGTGTTATTGGTATATTCAAATTGCACATTAGGCTTTGCCCATTCCTCAATATGAGGAGAATCTTCATTTCTTGAAACTAGTTGATAAATATCCTCTATTCGATTATATTCAAAATATACATAGGCAGACTCACTCGTTACATTTTGGGTTGTACTCAAGAGATCCAATACCAAGCAACCTCCTTTATATTCATAAGGAGTATTAAACACATAGGTAATCATCTGTTCCCCATCCGTATTGGTAAAGTCTAAATTATCCGAACCTTCATAATAGACGGTTCCCGTTCCCATATCGACAAATTCAGAAGTAGGTTTCTCACCATTATATTCCTTACATGCGATACGCATTGTGCCATTTTCCTCTTTTCCTTCATTATTGTTTACTCCTCCAAAGAAACTAATCGACTTAATCATTGTTCCTGCGGATAAACCTAGAATTTCTTTCGGATAGAACAATTGTGTATGCGTTTTACTTTCCCCATAGTTAATCAAAAGTGATGTTCTCGACTCGTTTTCATCTTCTATTTTCAAAACTCCGGAACCTGTTTCTATCACTTCTTTCGCTCCATCCATTACGGCTTGAGTAATAGGAGAAATATTTATTTTTCGAAAAGCAGATTGATTTTTATAAATATCTATCGCATCTTTAGGAACATAAACTTTAAGAGTTTGATCTGATATAGCGCTCATGCTTGGTGCTTTCGGAGATAAGAATACAACTGAACTTAAATACAAGTAATTTGATAAATTCTCACTAAAAGACTCCAAAGAGACAGGCAATACTAAATGTTTTAGCTTTGATAATTGCAAACTTGATACCCCATCAGAATATATAAATTTTATATTTTGAGGTAAACTTAGGTATTCCAACGTATTGGCACTCGCCATTTTCTGACTGAAAGAATAACTAGGAAAATTATCAGTCCAATAGGAGGCACTCGATAAATCCAGATGACGCAAATTATTAAAATTATCATAAAGATACCGCCAATCATCACGTTGTATCTCTCCTAAGATCGATAGCTCTTGTATGGAAAATCCAGTCCGTAAGAAGACAGCCGTTTGCTTTCCGACAACTCAACTTGTGCGGAAGACGGGGTAACCTTCCAAGTCGTACCCGACAAGGACAATACCGCAGAGCCTCCATCACTTTGAATTGTCAGTTCCTCTTGAAAGGAAGTCTCCGGATGAGGATTCGCCAGAACAGGAATGATCCCTGTCTCCCCAGCCTTGATGGTTGAGGCCTCTACTGTGAATATTGAACTTTTCGAAGCGGACACATGCAAATCACTTCCTCCTAAATTAGCGACTGACAACTCATAGCTAGCAGATCCTGTCACTGTCCCATAATTATACGTACGTTGGCCATATGGCACATGAAGGATCGGAGCCGTACTCGAAGGTTCTACTCCAAATGTAATAGACGGTTCCCCATTGTAATAATAATAAATCTCATCCTCCAAGGATAAGCAAGATGGCTCTTGTGTCGAAATACTCTTGAAAGAAACGCTCCCTACAAGCGAACGTGGGCTATCCAGATTCGACACATCAACCACCAAGCATCCTCCTTGGTATAAGTAAGGAGTTTGGAAAGTGTAGGTTACTTTTTTATCCACCCTATTCCCATCCAATGAGGCTTCTAGATTATGTTTCCCTTGATACACCAAGGTGGTATTCTCCGAAAATTCACGATTATTTGCTGATGGCATCGCAGGCAACTCGCCCAAAGATATTTTCAAATCACCACCTGTACCCATATCTCTCATTGAGGTGAGATATACATAAGAAATGGACGTAATCTTTGAACCTTTCGGCAAATTCAGCAAATCTGCCGCATAATAAGATTGGCTTCGATGAGTAGTTAAACTCCAAGCGATCGGATACCAAGACGAAGAAGAATTCCTGCCATCATCAATCTCTACGGATATCTGCGCAAAAACATTTATTGGCAGTAACGACATTAGTACTCCTCCCAACCACAGGAGGCATAAGTAGATTTGTTTCATAAGCTTCTATTTTTATTTATTTAAGGTTATTTCCATTCTATGCGCACAAACGAACATTCAATCTCTCCTACCATTCAATTCACTTCACGTTTGTCTACATTACTTTATAAAGAAAAACATTTTTATCTTTCAGCACAACCCTCCAAGTCCATCTAACAGATAAGCGTCCGATTTCCACGGATAAAGTGTTATTTTTCGTGTTCATCCGTTTACTTTTTGCAAAGAAATATTCTTATTAAATTGCAACAATCTTGCTTTTCATGCCTATCAGTATCAAATATCCACCAACAAGGGGAGACTTATTGTATATTTCTACATCCCCCCTTGTTCTTTGTTGGATGACTTATAGAAAACACGTACGTGTTTCCCTAAAAACATGTACGACTTTTCGCAAAAACACGTACGTGTTTTACCCAAAACATAATCATACTTTTAGGACACTAATGTTCAGCGACTTACAAATCCATACAATCGCAGGCTTATTGTCTGGAATTTATCTTGGAATACAGTGTATTACTACTTAGCCCCGATCCATATTGGGTGAAGTGATATTTGACACAGTTACCCGGTTATTTTATTGAATTACGAGAAATTTCAATTCGTAAACCTTATCTTTGCCTCCTTAGTTATATAGGGAACAACACCGTTACATTATATATTATGTCACAACGAAAAACAAGTATCATCATATTCCTCTGCCTCTTCGTATTTGCGGTATACGCTCAATACGTACCCGATATATTGGGGAATGGCTATTTACGCCGTACCTTCCAGATGCCGGATGATTATGAGGGGAAGGTAGTTTGCACACTGGTCAAGAAACCTCAACTGGATAGCGTAAAACAGGCCGTGCTGTATATCCATGGCTATAATGACTATTTTTTCCAGAAACAATTAGGGGATAGCGTAAACGCTCACGGATATAATTTCTATGCGATGGACTTGCGGAAATACGGACGTTCGATATTACCCAATCAAAACCCGTTCTTTTGCAAGAGCCTAAAAGAGTATTTCGCTGATATCGATACCGCTTTAGCCACCATCCGGTCCGAAGGTAATGAACGGATATTATTAATGGCGCATTCTACGGGCGGGTTGATCACACCTTATTATTTGAATAGCAAGAAAGGGGAGTTACCGATAGACGGGCTTATCTTGAACAGCCCTTTTCTAGATTGGAATTTCGGATGGTTTATGGAGAAAGTCGTACTGCCAACCGTTGCGTTTGTCGGGAGGCTATTTCCGAATCTTACCGTACAAGGTTTGGGTGATCCGAATTACGCTTATAGCCTGCTTAAGCAGTATAAAGGAGAATGGGAATTTGATACGAACTGGAAAATGATATTCGGGCATCCGAAAAAAGCCGGATGGATCAAAGCCATACAAGAAGCGCAACAGACGGTACAAAAAGGGTTAAAACTGGATTGTCCGATACTAGTGATGTCTTCCAACAAATCTTTTCCGGAGACAGAGACATGGCATGAGGAATACATGACCTCCGACATCGTCTTGGATGTTCAAGACATTCAAAAATACGGGGAGAAACTAGGAGACAAAGTCACGAGAGATACCATTCCAAACGGCATCCACGATCTGATCCTATCTCAAAAGCCCTATCGGAACGATGCCTATCAAACTATATTCGAGTGGTTAAAGAAACAATAATGGTTGCACCAAACATATAAATCCTTACCTTTGCGCCCAGACAAAACATTTATATATACATGAAATCAGTGCGATCAATTTTTATAGGTCTGACTTGTCTGGGGATGGCAACGGCTAGTTTCGCTCAAGAAGAAGAGACAACTCCGGAAGCGACTACCTACAAGGCCGAAATATTCGGATCGGTAGCTAGTGGCGACAATGCCCCTTTCTGGATGGTTAGCAATCGATACGGAATTGTTCCTTTGGAAGCGAATAACGGATATTTGAATGCGGGAGTATTCCATAATCAAACTTTTGGCAAAGGTTTTCGCTGGGGAGCCGGATTAGACGTAGTGGCCGCAGTTCCTCGTCATCGCAATTTCTTTATCCAACAAATATATGCCGAGTTAGGTTACAAATGCTTGCTATTGAGTGTAGGAAGCAAGGAACGCTATAATTCACTTTGGGATCGTTGGCTTAGCTCGGGCGATATCGTGCAATCCGCCAATGCCCGCCCGATTCCGGAAGTGAACATCAGTATTCCGGAATTTACCGTCGTTCCTTTAACTAAAGGCTGGATGCAAGTCAAAGGAGACTTTGCCGTCGGTCGTTCTTTCGACAAGGATTATCTGGCTAACTTCACAAACAATAAGCAGACTTATGTAGATAACGTTTTATGGCATCATAAATCATTATTTGTACAGATTAAGGATACACGCAATGACTTCCCGTTATCCGGTGTAATCGGAGTACAGCATTGGGCACAATGGGGAGGAACCTCAACCAATCCTAAGATCGGAAAGCAGCCTCAATCCATCAAGGACCTTATCCGGGTTATTTGCGGCAGCGAAGGTGGTGGCGACGCAACAGTCTCCGATCAAATCAACGTATTGGGTAATCATTATGGCTCTTACGATTTCAAATTGGCTTTTACACAACCTAACTGGCAAGTATCCGCCTATTACCAACATTTCTTCGAGGATAAATCCGGTATGATATTCGTAAACAATACCGACGGATTATGGGGAGGACAATTGGATTTACCAAAATTCCCGTGGTTGCGTAAGGTGGTCGTGGAGTATCTGGTTACAAGAGACCAAAGCGGACAGTTCCACTTCATCGATTTTGATCACGACCTACATCCCGGCGTAGGTGGCGGTGGTGATGATTATTATAACAACGGAGAATACACTACCGGAGCCTCTTATTTTAACCGGGCGATAGGTTCTCCTCTGATCCCAAGTCCGGAGTATAACGAGAACGGTTCATTAGGATTCAAGAACAACCGTGTTCGTGACTGGCATTTCGGTGCGGAAGGCGCTATCTCCTCACAAGTATCTTATCGGGTATTAGTCACCGTGATGAATAGTTGGGGTAGACATGCCACCCCTTTCCTTAGCAAGAAAAGAGGAGCTTCCGGACTTTTAGATATCTCTTATCAACATCCCCGTTTATCGGGATGGGAATTTACAGGGTCTTTGGCAGCTGATGCCGGTTCCATGTTCGGCGATAACTTCGGATTCAGCCTGAAAGTAGCGAAACGTGGCATCTTGAAAAGCTGGAAATAATAACCTAAATTATTTATATTCTTCCCACAAGGCAGATGCTATGATTTCTTGAGTCTGATCAGCGAACGCTTGCATTCCTTTGTGGGAAGTGTCTATATTCTCGGTAGAAACCGCCGGATGGATCACCATCTCCATCCGA
>OJNL01000715.1_pt1 | contig 22134 bp, 20 predicted proteins | sample 1597581 | NCBI WGS metagenome assembly OJNL01 (sample SAMEA2452133, study PRJEB22498) | human gut metagenome | biome: human feces; feature: human gut; material: feces | place: Australia | collected 2012
GATCAAGGTATCGTCTACTTGGATAATACGGTCGCCCGCCATCAACCCCACCTTCTCAGAGGGACCTCCGGGGATTACCTGAATCACGTAAAGCGTATCCGTCAACATATTGAACTGTATGCCGATACCATCGAAATTGCCTTGTAAAGGCTCGGTCATCTCTTTCGTCTCCTCCGGGTCCATATAATTGGAATGAGGGTCTAGCTTATCCAACATGCCGACTATAGCGTCTTCCACCAACTTCGTCTCGCTAGTAGAGTCGACATATAGATTAGATATAGCGAATAAAGCCAATTGGAGCTTCCGGGCATCCATATTCGCTTTTTGCGCTGTCGCTCCGGTAAACACACCTAGGACGATCAGCAGGGATAAGACGATTCTTTTCATCAGATATATTCGTTTCATAATTTTCAATACAATCTCGTCTCTTTAGGGACGAATTGGGAAATGTCTTTGCCGTAGCGTAACAACTCACGGACAATACTTGAGCTAATATGCGTATGCTCCGGTTCCGTAAACAAGATAAAAGTCTCGATACCCGTCAACTTACGATTCACGTCCGCGATCGTCTTCTCATATTCGAAATCATTGACCGTACGGATTCCTCTTAAGATAAAGCCGGCTCCGACCTCTTTAGCGAAATCCACCGTCAATTGATTATATGACATGACTTTCACCCTTGGATTATCCTTGTATAGATTCCAGATCGCTTCCATCCGCTTCTCCAAGGAGAAATAGGTAAGCTTCTTATCGTTGATACCGATCGAGATCACGATCTCGTCCACCAGTTCCAACCCACGCCTTACCAAGGATTGATGCCCGATCGTAAAAGGATCGAAGGTACCGGGAAAAAGCGCAATACGTTTATTTTCAATTGATGACATCTTCTTCAACCACTAAGTTATCGATAATAAAGTTCTGTCGCTCCATGGTATTCTTCCCCATATAGAACTCGAGCATATCTTTCACGAGGTCCTCTTTCTTCATTGTCACCGGATCAAGGCGTATATCCTTGCCGATAAAATGCTTGAACTCATCGGGAGAGATCTCTCCCAGACCTTTGAATCGGGTGATCTCCGGATTCTTCCCGGCAGCGGCTATGGCAGCCAAGCGTTCCTCCTCCGAATAACAATACCACGTCTTCTGCCGGTTACGTACCCGAAATAACGGGGTTTGCAAGATATAGACATGATTACGCTTAATCAAATCGGGGAAGAATTGCAAGAAGAAGGTAATCAACAATAAACGGATATGCATCCCGTCCACATCGGCATCTGTCGCGATAATCACCTTATTATACCGCAAACCTTCCAAGCCATCCTCAATATTCAAGGCCGCTTGAAGCAAGTTAAACTCCTCGTTCTCGTAAACGATCTTCTTTGTCAAGCCATAACTATTCAAAGGCTTACCCCTCAAACTAAATACAGCTTGGTAATTCGGGTTACGGCTCTTCGTGATAGAACCGCTAGCCGAGTCACCCTCCGTGATAAAGATACTGCTTTCCTCTAGCAAATCCCCTTTCGAGTCGGTCAGGTGAATCCGGCAATCCCTTAGTTTCTTATTATGTAAATTCGCTTTCTTCGCACGCTCGCGGGCCAGCTTCGTAACACCGGCGATCGCCTTGCGCTCTTTCTCGGACTCCAAGATCTTCTTCAGCAAAAGCTCCGAAGTCTCCATATTCTTATGCAAATAGTTATCCAGGTCATTCTTGATGAAATCACCGATAAACTTCGCTACCGTAGGGCCGTCCGGTCCTATATCTTTCGAACCGAGCTTGGTCTTTGTCTGGCTCTCGAATACAGGCTCCTCCACTTTTATGCTGATAGCGGCCACGATACCCGCACGAATATCCGAATACTCGAAATTCTTATTGTAATATTCCTTGATGACACGGCCTATAGACTCCTTGAAAGCAGAAAGGTGCGTACCGCCTTGGGTGGTATGCTGGCCGTTCACGAACGAATAATATTCCTCTCCATATTGGTTGCTATGCGTGATAACCACCTCTATATCCTCCCCTTTCAGGTGGATGATCGGGTAAAGAGGCTCGGTGGTCATATTCTCGTTCAACAAATCCACCAGACCGTTGCGGGAATAGAAACGCTTGCCGTTGTAAATAATGGAAAGTCCCGAGTTCAAGAAGACATAGTTCTTTAATAGCCCCTCGATAAACTCGTCCTTATAATGATAATCCTTAAAGATCTCCCGATCCGGGACAAAAAACACCTGCGTACCGTTCGCCTCCCCGGTCGGTTGGATATCCGATTCCTCCGTGACGATCGCCTTACTATATTCCACCCGCTTACACTCTCAGTCACGGTAGCTGGTTATCAAGAAATAACTACTCAAGGCATTCACCGCCTTGATACCCACACCATTCAAACCCACGGATTTCTTAAACGCCTTGCTATCGTATTTAGCGCCGGTATTCATCTTGCTAGACACATCCACGACCTTACCCAGAGGGACACCACGGCCATAATCCCGCACGGCTACCGTACATTCCTCGATAGTCACCTCGATACTTTTGCCATACCCCATCATGTACTCGTCGATAGAGTTATCCAGCACCTCCTTCAACAACACATAGATACCATCATCGGCATAGCTACCGTCCCCCAGTTTTCCGATATACATACCGGGACGCCGGCGGATATGCTCCATCCAGTCCAGTGTCTTGATGTCATCATCGTTATATTCCGTAGGTTGTTGTATCGTTGAATTCAGCTCATCCATATCTCTTATAACTTTTTAATATACGCTCTTCTTGATTTATGATGCTCTCGCTTGAAATAATCCCATTGCGCTTGTACGGCGCTATTCGTCTCCAGCTCCGGGTTACTCTCGGCGTAAACGGCACCGATACGCTTATAGACCGGAATCAAGTCATTAAATAATAAAGCGTTCACGCCTTTACTTTGATATTCCGGCAAGACTCCTGTCAAATACAGGTCGATTACTTTCGGTTTGCTCTTCAACGCTTTCAGCAAATGAATCCACCCGAAGGGTAACATATGCCCACGAGCCTTTTGTAAGGCTCTCGATAGGTTGGGCAGGGAGATGCCAAAGCCAACCACCGCATTATCCTCTTCCCTTACGATCAGCGTTACCAAATCATAACGCAGCATAGGGATATACATATTGATATAATAATCGATCTGCTTCTCGGTCAATTGCGCGAAACCATACAAGGGAGCGAAAGCCGCATTCAATGTATGGAATACCGGACGGGCGTAAGGCATAATCTCCTTAGCGTTCTTGAACTTCAGCACCTTCAATCCGTATTTCTTCTTCACGATCTCGCCGATACGCAAGTGCTTCTCAGGAACGCCATCCGGTATATAGATCTTAAATTCATGCCAATCTTGATCCTTTCCGTATCCGATACGCTCCACTTGCTTGGGGTAATAGGGATAATTATAAATTGTAGCCATCGTACCGATCTGATCGAAACCCTCGATCAACATACCCTCGTGATCCATATCGGTAAAGCCCATCGGACCGTGGATCTCCTCCATGCCTTGTTCGCGGGCCCATTTCTCGACAGCGCCAAAAAGGGCATCAACCACCTCGTCATCATCAATAAAATCTACGAAACCAAAGCGGGCACGTTTCTGTCCCCAAGCCTCGTTACTCGGGTGATTCACCATACCGGCGATACGGCCTACCACCTTCCCGTCCTTATAAGCAAGGAAGTAAATAGCGTCGCACACCTCGAACGCCGGATTTTTCTTCTTATCCAGCGTCATCATCTCTTCCTCTATTAAACCCGGTACGTGATAGGGATTACCCTTGTATAATTCGATATTGAACTTGACAAACTTCTTAAGCTCCTTCTTACTGGTAACTTCTCTTATCTCTACGCTCATCGGTAATTTTATTTAAGCGGCAAAGTTACATAAATAATCTTTTATCATGGCATTATAAAACAAATTTATACCTTTGTAAACTCAGATTCATAGCATACCATGAAAAAAATAGTTATTAAATTAATATTGGCATTTATCATGTTTGAAGGAACCTCTTGTATAAACGATCCTATTATAATCAGCCCCGATCTGGCGTTTCGGGCGGAAGCTACTACAGGGGAGGGATCGATTTGGCATCCCGATCGCAATACACTTTTCTGGGTAGATATTGAAGGAAAGACGTTATATGAGTATATACCGGACTTGCAAAATTGCCGTTCATGGCAGTTCGACCGCATGGTCTCTACCGTCGTACCGGAAACGGACAGTACGGTAGTCGTCGCTTTACAAAACGAGATCATACGTGTAAACCTAACGGATGGGAACACGACATCCATCGCCCCAATCCCGGACAATAACGGGAAGATTCGTTGCAACGATGGGAAATGCGACCCGTCCGGACGCTTATGGATCGGCACCATGGGATTTGGCGCGCCTAAAGGGGCTGCCAGCCTTTATTGTGTATGGGCAGACGGAACCGTCGAAACAAAGTTGACAAAAGTCACGATCTCCAATGGGATCGTATGGTCCGCCAACAAGAAATACATGTATTACAACGACACACCTACCCGTAAGATCATACGTTTCCGGTATGACGATAGCTCCGGTGACATATTGTACGATGGCGTAGCCGTAAATATACCCGAGGGCACCGGCTCCCCGGATGGAATGACGATAGATTGCAACGACAACCTTTGGGTGGCTCAATGGGGAGGTGGCGGTGTTTATTGTTACAATCCCTATACCGGCGACCTGTTGACAAAAATTGTCGTACCGGCCCCCCACGTAGCGTCATGCGCTTTTGGAGGGGATAAGCTCGACACGCTTTATATAACGACTGCCCGTGCCGGATTGAGTGAGGAACAGCTTGAGGAATATCCACTAAGCGGTAGCGTATTCTGTTGCAAGCCCGGAGCGAAAGGGGTGCCGGCGAATTGTTTTCATTAATAATCCGTATTTTTGGTTATAAAGTAGCATAATCGTAAACCAAATATCAATTTAAATTGTTTACTTTGTAGACATAGCATGCAAAATAGAGGCATACTCCTGTCTCCACATCTAACAAATGCTAATAATTATACAGAATGGCAAAGAATAAACCTGCAAAAAAAGATAACAAAGAGAAAAAAGGCAAAAAGGACAAAGGATCTGGTAAACGTATGAAAAAAGAAGCGATGATCCAAGCTATCATTTCCGTATTCCAATCCTCTCCCAAGGAACCTTTCAACTATAAACAAATCAGCAAGATCATCGGAGTCGAGAACCAAGTGCAGAAATTGCAGGTGGTAGACATCCTGTATGACTTGTCCGCCGAGGATATCATCACCGAGATCGACCGTGGCCGTTACCGTCTCAACGGATTGGGAACCCTAGCCGTAGGAACTTTCGCACGCCGCAGCAATGGAAAGAATTCTTTCATCCCTGAAGACGGAGGTACGCCGGTATTTATCGCTGAACGTAATTCCGGGCATGCCATGGATGGAGACAAAGTGAAAGTACAGCTTTTCGCCAAACGTAAAGGTGCCGAGCCGGAAGGTGAGGTCGTGGAAATCCTTGAGAGCAAGGAGCGTACTTTCGTAGGTAAACTTCAAGTAGCTAAAGGCTTTGCCTTCTTGATTACGGAAAATAAAACGTTGGCAAACGATATTTTCATCCCTAAGGATAAACTGAAAGGGGGCAAGAACGGCGACAAAGCGATCGTACGTATCGTGGAATGGCCGGATGAAGCCAAGAATCCACTGGGTGAGGTCATCGATATATTAGGTATCGCCGGACAGAATACCGCCGAGATGCATGCGATCCTTGCCGAATTCGGATTGCCTTACAAATATCCTTCCTCGGTAGAAAAAGCAGCGGATAAGATCCCGGAAGCGATCTCTCCGGAGGAAATTGAGAACCGGGAGGATTTCCGGGGGATAACAACCTTCACGATCGACCCGAAGGACGCAAAAGACTTCGACGATGCCCTTTCCGCACGCCGTTTGGATAACGGGAACTGGGAGGTTGGCGTACATATCGCCGACGTAACACATTATGTGAAAACGGACGGTGTCATCGATAAAGAGGCGCAAAGCCGTGCGACTTCCGTTTATCTGGTAGACCGTACAATACCGATGCTTCCCGAGCGACTTTGCAACCAAATATGCTCTTTACGTCCCGACGAGGAAAAATTATGTTTCTCCGCTGTCTTCGAACTAAATAGCGATGCCGTGGTACAAAACTCCCGGATCTGCCGCACGATCATCAAGAGCGACCGCCGCTTTACCTACGAGGAGGCACAAGAGGTGATCGAAACCGGCGAGGGAGATTATAAAGAGGAGATTCTAGCCTTGAACGACCTTGCCAAGAAATTGCGGGAACGCCGTTTCAAGAGTGGCGCTATCAACTTCGACCGTTATGAGGTTAAATTCGAGATCGACGAACAAGGGAAACCGGTCCGTGTTTATTTCAAGATCTCAAAAGACGCTAACAAGTTAATCGAGGAGTTCATGCTATTGGCAAACCGTACCGTAGCCGAGTTCGTGGGCCGTCCTCCTAAAGGAAAGACTAAGAAGACATTTGTTTATCGTATCCATGAGCTTCCGGACCCAGATAAAATGGAGAATTTCGCCTCTTTTATCCGTCGCTTCGGCTATAAGTTGAAAACAGACGGCACGAAGACGGATGTCTCCAAAGGAATCAACTCCTTATTAGACAATGTACAAGGAAAGCCGGAAGAGAACTTGATCGAGACAGTGGCGATCCGTGCCATGCAAAAGGCCCGTTACTCCACGGAGAATATCGGCCACTATGGCTTGGCTTTCGAATACTATACACATTTCACCTCTCCTATCCGCCGTTATCCGGATATGATGGTACACCGATTGCTGGAACGTTATCTAGCTGGTGGCCGTAGCGTTATACAAAAGAAGTATGAGGATTTATGCGATCATTGTTCCAACATGGAGCAAGTCGTCGCCAACGCAGAGCGTGCATCCATCAAATATAAGCAAGTAGAATTCATGCAGGATAAGCTCGGCATGGTATTCGACGGCGTTATCTCCGGTGTCACCGAATGGGGACTTTACGTAGAACTGAACGAGAATAAATGCGAGGGACTCGTACCTATCCGTGATCTGGATGACGATTACTATGAGTTTGATGAGAAGAATTATTGTTTATTGGGCCGTCGCAAGAAACGTCAATATCGTTTGGGAGACCCTATCACTATCAAAGTAGCGCAAGCGAATCTGGAACGTAAGCAACTTGATTTCCAATTAGCGGAATAAGGCCTTTTTCAAAGTAAGTATAACTTCATCAGACAACGAAGTTATACTTACTTAGGCATTTTGATTATACTTACTAGGACAAGTAAGTATAATTTACTTTTTATCACCAATACATAAGTCCCAGCGCCCCACAAGCGATCAGCCCGATTCCCAACAACGCATAGAAGATACGTGCGCCGCCACGACCGAACCAGTTCACGAAAGTCATCGCCACGCTGGTTTTAAAGTACCAATCAAAATTACAGATCGCCGCTACGATTGAGAACAATCCCAAAGCGATAAACAAGGATAAGATAAAGTATTCGGAAGGACCCATAGACTTACTTAACCTCTACAGTACGTGAACCGTCCGGATTCTCCGAGATCGTTACATCTACCACATCTCCGGGTAACAACTCATCTATTTTCTCCGGCCATTCGATAAAACATAAAGCTCCGCTATAGAAATAATCCTCTGTTCCGATATCCTCCGCCTCACTCAATTTATTGATCCGGTAAAAATCAAAATGATAAATCAATTCTCCCGTCGTATCGCTACGGTACTCATTGATAATAGCGAATGTGGGACTGTTGATCACATCCTCCACACCCAATTCCTCACAGATCGCCTTGATAAAGGTAGTCTTACCGGCCCCCATCGGACCATAGAAGGCAAAGACCGTACGATCATCCATCCCGGCGATAAACTCCTTGGCCGCCTCATGGATCTTATCCAAACTTTCTATTTTCAGTATGCTCATAGCATTCGTGTTTACAGTTTATATGGACTGCAAAGTTCGTGATATTTATGATATACGCAACTTTTCGGCATATTATCATTTCGGTTCCATCGTAATAAACGGCACCAACATCTCCTCCATCGAGATTCCTCCGTGCTGGAATGTATTTTTATAATAGGATACGTAGTAGTTATAATTATTCGGATAAGCGAAGAAATTCTCTCCGTAGGCGAAAATATACTTACTGCTTAGATTCGGGGAGGGAAGCCCTACTTTTTCCGGATCCCGGATCTCGAATACCTCTTTCGGATTGTAGTTCAAGTTCTTGCCTACTTTATAGCGTAGATTGGTATTCGTATTCTTATCGCCTATCACCTTGATCGGATTCGTTACCCGGATCGTTCCATGATCGGTCGTAACGATTACTTTTCCTCCCCGCTCGGCGATTCGTTTGAACAACTCAAGCGTAGAAGAGTGCTGGAACCATGATTTAGTCAAACTGCGATAGGCCGCCTCGCTTTGCGCCAACTCGCGGATCATCTTACTCTCCGTACGAGCATGCGAAAGCATATCCACGAAGTTCAGCACAATCACATTCAGTTGATTACGAGTAAGAGAAGGGATCGTAGCCAACAATTTCTCTCCATATTGGGAATCGTGTACTTTATTATATGAGAAGGTATATTTCTTACGGAACCGATCGATCTGGGTTTGAATCAATGGAGCCTCATTCAAATTCTTACCTTCCTCGCTCTCCTCATCTACCCACAAATCCGGAAACATCTGCTCTATTTGCGAAGGCATCAAGCCCGAGAATATAGAGTTGCGGGCATATTGCGTGGCGGTTGGCAGTATGCTATAATACAAGCTCTCGTCAAACGTAAAATACTCAGCAAGCAATTCTTTTACCACCCGCCATTGATCCAGCCGGAAATTATCGATCAATATAAAGAAAACCTTCTCGTCATTATCCAACATTGGGAAGACCTTCTTCTTAAACAGGTCGGGGCTCATCAACGGGCGATCGGCCGGGTTCTGTATCCAGTCCACATAATTCTTCTTCACGAATTTGGCAAAAGCGTTATTGGCCCCTTCCTTCTGCATACGGAGCATATCTGTCATTGCCACTTGGCTGCTTTCCAGTTCCAGTTCCCAGTACACCAGTTTCTTATAGACCTCCATCCAGTCGTCTGTGGTCAAGGAATCATTGATTTGCATACCTATACGACCGAATTCCTGCTGATAACCCACCGTGGTCGTCTCGGAGATAATCACGTTCTTATGGACATTCTTCTTGATAGAGAGAAGCAATTGGTTTGGATTTACCGGTTTGATCAAATAATCTGCGATCTTATTTCCGATCGCCTGATTCATGATGCTTTCCTCCTCACTTTTAGTCACCATCACGACCGGCACATTCGGAGCGATCTCCTTGATATGCGACAGCGTCTCCAACCCTGTCAAGCCGGGCATATTCTCATCGAGAAAAATAATATCAAACGATTGTTCCTTACAGCAGTCAATAGCGTCTTGCCCGCTCACCACCGGAACGACCTCATACCCTTTGTCCTGCAAGAACAGGATATGCGGTTTCAACAAATCAATCTCATCATCTGCCCAGAGTACTCTGTCTTTCTTCGCTGCCATAAGCTTACTAGTTTATTTACAAATATATGGATAATCCTCCATATAACAACGAAATAAACCTGTTGTTTCGTATTTGATCTCGTAATTTTCCCAAATCCAGATAAGCGAATGGCCAATGAGGAGATCTCCTATGGGTATCTCTTTTATCTGGTCACGAACATTGATTATATTGTCCCTTTCATCTTGGAACTTTTCAGTCGTTGAGCTTGATGAGCAACCCCAACAAAAGGAAATCAGTAGAAATAGGCATGCAGTTTTATCCATATTTTGTGCTGTTTTTGGTATTAGATAGTTGTTGGAAGCCAATATATGAATAATATTTCGCTAGCATCGTTTAATAACGGTTAATTTTAATTGAAATCGAATTCGGGATGAGGCTGACTGTCTTCATTCTACATTGCCTGTCGTTTGAGTGATTCTGGTATGTCTCGGATATTGTCCTTGGACGATGCGTGTGTCAATGCTATATCGCTATTACGATGATTCAAGAGAAAGGCATGCGCTTTCCGGTTTAGTCAATACGTCTAAAAATACGATTCCACTGGATCTCTTTTGTTTGCGAATCCATGGATTTCCATATTAAAACAGCTTTTCCCGTAATAAACTCATCGGGTAATAAGCCCCAATAGCGTGAGTCTTGTGAATCTTCTATCCGATCACCTGCCACAAAATAGTAATTCTTTAGAAAGCGATAGCTTGTAATCTGAGAATTATTTAATAATATATTCTTGCTATTTTCAATCGAAAGCTCTTTCCCGGTTTCCCATTCTATCAGTTTACGATAAATAATAGCGTTCTGTCGAGTCATTTCAATTACATCTCCTTTCTTTGGAATGTATAGTGGACCCAGATTTTTCACATTCCAACTTATCAAACTATCTTTCGGAAAGCTCCAATATAGGTTGGCATCTTTCAGCATCTTATTGCTTTGTACAGAAAAAAGCTCTTGTCCCTCGATATTTCCCAAAGGTCCAGATACGCCACTGATTCTGTAATAACCGTTTATAATGGACAGGCTATCGCCCGGTAGCCCCAGACAACGCTTAATGTAATATTTCATTATATGCATCTCTATCTTGTCCAAATTGTTAGGATATGGATAATTAAACACGATCACGTCATTCCTTTTTATTTTTCTTATACCCGGTAGGCGAACGATCTTAACCTGCTCACCACGCATCGAAGCGAAAACATTGAATAAGCGGGCTCCGGGTATTAGCTTATTCACCAAGACATTGTCTCCTGCTATAAGTCCGGGCTCCATTGAATTGCTCGGGATTCTAAAGGATGAGAAGAAGAATATTTGTATAACCACAAACAAGGCTACAATCATACAACCCCAGAAAAGCGTATTGATTATATATCGGAAGATTTTGCTGACAAGGTCTATTTTCATATTTATCTTCATTAGAATAGAGACTTCTTTTTGAATGAGCCTGTAGGCTCCAAATACAGTATAACACGAGATTCCCATAGTACATCCACCTCCACTTCCCTAAATTCCATCAATCCCCAATTGGGCACGCCTACCAGAAAGAGCATTCCATTAAAGCCATAGCATACTACAAAGTCATATTCACCCCAATCATTCCTTATATGTAAGATTACCGGATTGGGGAATTTTTTTAGGTTCTCTACTGTGGAATTCCCGATTGTTGTACTTAGACCGATTGTTTGCGCTACTTTAGCCAAATCAGACAACTGGGTAATCCCGTTTGTTGTCCGGCAGGCTGATAATAAATAAGCGGGATCTTCATATCCTTTGTGGTATTTTATGATGGAAAGCAAGCACATAACTCCCACGGATGGAATATCCCGGTACACAAATGTTCTTCGGATAAAATTAAGTGATTTCATATTCTTTTGTATAAGCAGCTGTATTTTCGGCCAAAATCTTCGCTTTCATAATGGAAAGATTTCGTTTGAAAGTAGCGTAATTATCAAATATCTGGATTATTCTCTTTTCTATGGCTCGCGAAGAGTCCCACTTGATACGTGCTCTCAACCCCAAACCGTGATAAACCACTCGTGCGGAGTTTCCCAATTGATCCGATTTTAATGATAAAGGGCATACAAGCATAGGTACCTCCTTTTCGATGCACTCTGCGATACTATTCATTCCGCCAAGCGTAACCATTAGATCGCAGTATGAAAGCAAATGCAACTGCGGTAGGTGCTGGAATACATACATATTAGACGGGCAAGGCAATAAATAAGAGGTATTATGATACTTCCCCACAGATAGTATAAAAACAAACTGAGGATTCCGCAAGCAAATATCCCTTATTTTCTTGAAGATTATCTTAGATCGTTTTTCAAACCCCATAACGGTACTCGAGAAACAATAGATGATCTTTGTATCCGGACGCTGCTGTTTTAGTAGACAAACGTCCTCCATTACTCGCAAATATCGTTTGTTGGACATATTCCCTTCCCGCTTCAAATCTACTCTTAATGGCGCATATTGGCACTTAGGTGGATATTTACGCGGGAAATAAAGGCTTGCGGGAGTCATGGCCAAGATATCAATGCCTTTAATGCCAATAATGAAAGGCCGTTTTAAATCAACATTTTCATCAAAGGGGTAATCGTATTTAATAAATAGCTTTTTATATAGAGAAAAGTAATCTTGCTTACATAGTAATAGCGAGAAAAACAGATTCCTCACTTTTCTCCCTATCGCTATTTTCTCCCAAGCAAAACGTATCCTTAATCTAGAGATAATTGTTTGTTTAGGAATAAGACTGGAAGTAAAAGGAGGCACCCACGGATCATAAAGAGATAACGGCATTGTTTCTACAGAAATGACAGGGATTCCCAGCTTATGATACAAGGCTGTACGCATGCCACATTGGGCATCCATATATATACGATCGGGAGATAACTCCCTAATCTTATTTTCCCAATCAGCTATTTTCCGGGAAAAAGAATATTTCCTTTTTTGCGTGAATGCGGAGATGAAACATTCCAAGATAAAACGCAGTCCTTTTACACGTAGCTCCTGCTTGTCTGATTCTAAAGGGTAATCCAGTATGACGCACTCAAATCCCTCATCCTCGATCTTCTTTTTATGCCCGGCTTTTACTGCGCAATAAACAACTCGATGTTGTTTCTCCCGCCACTGATTCGCAAGCGCAAAACTTGCGTTCAAGTGGCCAATGGCCGGATATATGTCGAATAATAGGGTCATAGGTCTTTAATTCAGTAGCTCTCCTAAATCTAAATAGGCGAACTGAATCTCGTCATTCATACTCATGATAAGTCTGTTATTGTCCTTATCATAACAGAATCTTATGATTGGATAGTTTGTTTCTAACGTCTTTAGATAATTACCATCCAGATCGAAAACCACAAATTTTGTGGGATAATTAGTCTTTCCATTTATAAAAGTTTTTTGTCCGGAGTAAAGAGCTACTATTCTATCATTACAAAATGCCACAGGTCCATAATAATCAATGCCATGCGTTTCCGTACTCCATTCAGCCCCATATACATTATATTTTAACTTTCCATCAAGGCTGCATATTGTCATCAAATCATGAGGAATATAAGTCTCCACATAGATACCATGTTCCATAGAAATATCAAAACAAACTCGTTTCTTTTGGATATCCGGATGAACAGTATAACTCATAGGTGTTATTTTGCCTGTTTCCATATTGATTTTTGCAACAATAGGGTTGAATTTTCCATCGCCTAAGCGTTGTATAGTCATACCAATAGACAATGTATCGTTAATATATGCATATTCATCTATAACTAGTTGATCATTCATTGTCATTTTTTCAATAGGTAAATAGGCTGGATCTGTTATTGCGCTGTCCAGATCATAACTAAAAATCTTATATTTACCAAAATCTGACACGTAAAACTTACGATTCATTTTATCTTCTTCTATAGACCCTATACGTGCGATTTCTCCTGGCCCTTGCCCTCTAGGGGCAATACTTGTTATATACTTGAAGTTGTTCTTATCAAATATATGCACAAACTCATTTGCCGTTTTGTAATCAGTGATAAACATATAACTATCTATTACAATGGGCCATGAATAGCTATTGACAAGGATATCTTCTATCACAATCTCCTTTATTTGATCGTGAACATTGATTACATTATCTCTTTTTCCTTGGTATTTTTCAGTCGTTGTGTTTGAGGAACATCCCAAACAAAAAGTGATCAGAAGAAACAGGTAGACTATTTTATTCATATCAAATGCTGTTTGATTTTGTGAAACATATTTCCTATTTTTAGGATGTTTAGAGATTAACGATCTATTTAATCCCTAAACATCTAAACTAGTTAAGCAGATATTCTCATGAACTTACATGCCATATTCCCTATAGTAATAAAATCCATTACATTCGCAAATACCACTACCATCTACACATCCATTCGGGCAGTAGGCCAGTGCTTCTGTGTTCGCCGAAATGAGATCGGTTACAGAAACCTCTTCGTTATTACTATCGGTATTATTAAATCCGAAAGCGGCAGCTATCGCTGCGAAGCTTCCTATCGCTAAAATTTTCTTAAGCATAGCTCTCTGTTTTTAATTTGTTAATTTGAAATAATTCACATCTCCATAGTATATTAAACTTATGGAAATAACCGAGACCTAACTTATAGGCCGATAACTTTCCGTACCTTTGTGCACCTCCTTTCTTTTTAAGGGGTAGTGGGGAGAGTTTGCTTAAGTGTTTCGAAGCGCAAGGCAAACTTCTCCTTTCTTTACCCAATTATTCCGCTCTACCTCTAATTCTTAGTTTTGCCGGATATTCCGTATTGCATTTCAGCATGATGATCTCGTTGAAAAAGCCGACATCCTTGGGTTTCATCGTGACTTCCACTGTCGCACTCCCACCCGGCATGATAGGATTTTTAGGAAAATCCACAGAGGCGCAACTACAAGTGGTACTTGTGGTTATGATAACAAGCGGCTTGTCGCCTGTATTCTTTATCTCGAAAACCTGTTTCTTGGCCTCGCCTACTTTCATAATTCCCAGATCAGCCTTGATGGGAGTCACTTCCCCGGTTGTATTGTTATCTTCTTTTTCATTAACTGTGTCGTATGTTTCTGATAACTTCTTGATGTACATGCTTCTAATATCCATGCTATGGACTGGATTCCCTATCACTAATACCTTATTGTCCTTGTCCAATAAGAAAGTATGAAACTGGGGGAGAGGTGGAAAGTTATTTAACTTGTTCAGCTCACCATCAAAATCTATACAGACAGGTATGTCAAAAAGATCCCGCTTAAAGAACTGGCACAATTCCTTATAATCTTTCGGGAAAAAGAAAAACAAGAAAGGAATCTCCCCATTACTAATAGAATTGGTATATTTTATCAGTTCTTGCCATTTCTGTAATTGCAGTTTACAGTCCACACATCCCGTAGAATCAACATACACCAGTACCTTATAAGGAGATTGGGGTATAGAGTAATCTACAGTATCTTTACCATACAAAGTAAATACCGGGCGATCTGGAAATTTAACCTCTTTTCCATACCATTCCTTAACAATTGGGAGCAATTCATTATCGCTCTTTTGTTTACCGCATGATAAAAATGCGATTAGACTTACGAGAATAAGTAAAGCATAGTTTTTCATAAAAATGAACTTTATTTTATCTCAAACTGCCCCGTCAGACGATCTCCCCACTGATTTGACAAGCTCAAGTTATAACTTCCTTTTGGAGCACTCGCCAAATCAATTGTGATCAGATGAGCTTCAGAGGCTGGATACGTCTCTTCGTAAGAGAATCCATCATTTCCCGTAATAGATACCGTGATGTCTGAACGACCGGTCGTGCATTGAATGGTTAATAAGGTCTCATTGATGGAGGCTGTTACAGGGATTACAGTTGTAATGGATCGCTTGCCTTCTTTCCATTCATCTCTAGCCCAATCAATATCATCATCCATCACCTTTGCTGACAGATTAAACGCATAGATGCCAGCTAGAATACTTATCAGTAAAAAACTGATACATCTTTGTACTAATTTTTGTTTTTTCATATTTATGTTGATTTAAGTTTACTCTGTTACAAAAGTAGAGCAAACATCTGGAACAACCTAAAATAAACATAGACATTATAAGGACATAACAAGAAAATAAACAATTGATATATAAATATTTGCCAAAAAACATCCTCTTCTATGCGGACACTCAAACCTTTAGTAATTTATCAGGAACACATCCAGCGTTATTTTAGCATCAAGGAATCCTTCTTTACTTTGATTTATACGTTCGCGGATACGAGATTTCTTTTTGGTAACGGAAGGACTGGAAATACAAAAAACATCCGCAATCTGAGAAGTGGTAAGACCAGCCTTTATTAGGCAACAAACTTGAAGATCCATTTCCTTCAAGGAAGGGAACTCTTTTCGCAAGCGAGAATAGAAACTATTATGCAATACATCCAGACTCTCAAACAGAAGCAGCCAATCAAGGGATTGACAAGGGTTCTCCCGCAACTTCTTAAAAAAGTCCACATGACTATTTATATAATTGATCAAAAAGGACTCCCGAGCTTTGAGAAGTAAATTTTGTTTAGATAGTTTCTCTAACTTAATAACTCTATCCTTATTTTGTTCCGCTAACTGGACATATTCATCTATTTTACGTTGATATTCTTGATTTTTAGATTTTAAAGACTCCGTATCGCTCCGCAAACGATCTATCTGTTCTATTTGCTCATTGACAACTCCCTCTAAATTCTCTTTATCTTCTAAATCTCTAGAAAGAGATTGTATCAATGCTTGCTTTTTGAGAATCATTTCCTCATTATCATGCAAATTCGATAGATATTCTTGAATCTCCTCTTCTGATTTCCTCAAGCTTCGTTCTTTCAGCCATAACTTACGCTGATAGCCAAAAGCGATCAACCCGATCAAGACAATCGTGATTATTCCACTCCAGAGGATCGATCTCTGTAACCGCTCTTTTTCCAACAAAAGAGTTTTCTTTTCATTCTCCAATTTCTCATTATCATATTTCACTTGTACTTCCGCAATGGCTCTTGTACGATCAATATCATTTATAGAGTCATTATAATGACGGTATTGTTCGATATAATCTATAGCCTCTTCATATTTGCCTTGTCTACGTGAAATAATGTACAAGATCTTATACGCTTCACATTTTGTATCTATACGAAAAGAATATAAGGATTCTTGGAAATATTTTTTAGCAGAATCTAATTCATTCATATAATAGTAAACACCTCCCAAACCATATTTTGATTGCGGTATATTCCTATCATTCCCTAGTAATAGGTTTAAAACAAGTTCTTTTTTTGCATATTCTAATGCTTTCTCATAATCACCTTCAACTTGACACACAATCCCTAGCTCTCCAATAGCCATGGATTGCGTCTTTAGATCATCAATCAACACCCCATTCTCCAACGAACACTCAAAGTAATAACGGGCACTATCCAACTGCTTGCATTCCGCAAATGTCCGTCCCAATTCCGAATAAGCATGCGACCAATCGTCCCTTCGGGGAACTTGCGTAACATAAGAAACGGCTTCCCGAAACAGCTCGAACGCCTTGTCATACACATGCTGTTCCCGATAAACACGCCCCAACGTTTGGCAAATCAACGAAGCGAACAACGGATCGTCAACGCTTTCAATCAAATCTTTTGCCTTCACATAACAAGCGGTAGCATCCTCCAACCGAGATAAATCCCTACATACCGTTCCCTTATAGAACCAAGCCTGCGCCTTCCTTCGCCCATCTTCCCTCGGATCGAAATAACGAAGAGCGATATTGATCAACGAGTCCGAGGTATGTTTTTTATAAGTCTTATCCTGCGCTTGCGTATAAAGCAAGCACCATGTAGCATCATTTAGCTTATCCGAGGGGGAGGGTTTAGGCATCTTTTCCAGTAATGTCAATGCGCTGTCCGGGTGATCCCACATGATAGAATCAATCATAACCATTTCCGGGGAGATCTGCTTGGCTCCTTGGCGGCAGGAGAAACCCAAGCTGGCACACAATAGTATTAGGATGATTACAAATCGCATATATATAATGTATGATGCTTATAGGTTAACAAATCGCAAGATACAAAAAAAATCATATCTAAAAAACACGTACGTGAATTTTCAAAAACATGTACGTGTTTCCGGAAAAACATGTACATGTTTTTTTTAAAGCATTTAGGGGTACTATAAATGCCTAATTTGGGGCTTGCCAAAGCCACAAGCTGACGGCTGGGGGTAGCCGTAAGCTTACGAGTTGGAAAGTGATTAGCTATTCACTTAGAATGCTTTATTCTAGCGATTTAGTGACAATCTAAACAATCTTCCAAGCATCCAAGTTCCGCTCCTCCTTGCTGAAAGAAACACCTATTTTCACCAGTTTACGACCATCAGCTTTATAGGGTAGCAAATAGCCTCTCTCGTCAATCTGCCGCAATGCGTCTTCCACGGAACCATCCAGCTTGAACTCGAATACGTAGATATAATCTTTTGTCTTTACCACAGCATCCGCACGTCCTTTTGCGCTACGAATCTCTACGTCGCAAAACTGTCCCATCAACTTGAACACGAGATAGAAGACTACCTGATAATGACGCTCGGTCTTAGCGTTTAAGTCATACGGGAAATCGGCGAAGAAGATTTTTAGACGGGTCAAGAAAGCATCCGCATCGCCCGAGCGTAGCTCCCGCACAAATTTGCCGATATAAAACCCTTTCTCCTCATCCGTAATCGAGGTGTAAAACGGTACTATAAAATTAAGGAAGCCATACCGGACCTCATCATTTGGGAAGCCTAAATTATAGAGGCCAAATTCTTTGTCATATCCCTTTATCGTCAAATAACCGCTTTGATAAATCAAGGGGATCGGATTATCTCCCGCAGCACGGTATTCCGAGAAAGACGAGGCTTCCGCCTCTACCCCATCGATCAAGGTACGGAGGTCGTACTCGCTCCCTTGGAGCAATTCTACGAGAAAGGTGGGGGTACCTGTCTGGAACCAATAACTGCCATACTCCTTTTTCTGCAGGCAGCTCAACGTGCTGAAAGGATTAAAAACGCCTTCCCCGGAAGGATGGAAATGGTAACCGTCGTATTTGCGGGTCATGCGATCAAGCACTTCCTCCACCGTACTCTCTTGCGCCTCGGCCACTCTCTCCAGATCGGGCCCGAACGTATGGACCAATTCCTCATGTGTGATTCCGCACAAGGTGGCGTAATCGTAATCCAGACTGATATCATTCAACTGGTTTAAATCGCTGAAAACACTTACCTGAGAGAACTTGGTAACGCCCGTCAAGAAGACAAACTTTAAATAACGGTCTGCCGTCTTCAATATCCCATAGAAACTTTTCAAGGTCTTGCGGTAATCATCCAATAAGGCCTCATTTGTTAAGGTCTGTAACAAAGGTTTGTCATATTCGTCCACCAATACCACCACGCCACGTCCACTTTGCTCGTTTGCTCGACGAATTACACCGATGAAACGGTCTGATACCGTAATCTCACGCTCATCTTTCCCCCAGCGATCTTCCCACACATTCAGATGCCGAGAGAGAATAGATATCAATCGTTCCGGCTTGTCATACTTTTCCGCATTCAAATCCAAGTGCAATATCGGATATGAAAGCCAATCCTTCTCCAAGCGCTCTATCGCCAATCCCTCGAACAGATCTTTCCGTCCCTCGAAATAAGCTTCCAAAGTAGAGATCAACAGACTTTTTCCAAAGCGACGGGGACGGCTCAAGAAGTAGGGCTTTCCCATTGTTACCAATTGATAAATGAGTGAGGTTTTGTCCACATAAAGATAGCCCTCCTTACGTAAATCCTCAAAACTCTGTATGCCAATAGGCAATTTCCGTATTTCCATATCCATAAGCCTCGTCGTTTAGTGACTTATACAAAGATAAATATTTTTCATGGGCTAATCCATGCTTAACATCTTTTTTACGGGAATAGCATCCAGAAAGATAAAAGCGGAAAATAATCACGTAATTCTTTCCGTAAAAATTTGATAGCTTTAGTTATATGAAATTCGACTGTTTTCAATGAGACTCCCATCTGTTGGGCGATTTCCTTTTGAGATAACTGATTAAAACGGCTCATACGAAAAATGGTCTGTGTTTGTTCGGGCAGTTTCAATATCGCATTATGAATCATGGCCTGTATTTCATCCGTGAAAATCTGATGAGGCTCACAAGCCTCTAAACGGGCAATCCTCATGTCCATCTCCCATCGCATGGCTTGTTCATGAATAATTTGATGACGAAGATGACTCAAACATTTATTTTTGACGATCGTTAAAACATAGGCCGGAATATTCGTGTCAAGGGGTAATCTCTCTTTATTCTCCCAGTAATAGAGCCAAGCCTCGGTTACATAATCCTCCGCCACTACTAAATCTTGAATATAGTTCTTAGCGAAAGAAATAAAGCCCTTATGATACTTATTGAATAATTTGCTAAACTCAGGTGCCTCCATTATCTGTTTTTTTCATAATTCTCCTTTCAAACTTACACAAAAAATCATATTCGCAAAGATGCGCACGGGCCAATAACGTGTTTTTAACATTTTAGAGGCTACCCCAATCTCAAGGTAGCCTCTTTTATTAAGAAAATCAAGGGAGATCGTTCTTCTAATTCAGCGGAATTCGTTGCTCCGCGATATTCCAGCCTGTCACTTTCAGACTTTCCGGCTTCAAATTTTCATGCCCGTAAAAATGGCATCGCAAAACAATTTTCTCTCCCGGAGGTAAACTAATATAGTTATCCGACCAATAAACCGGAGCGACCAACTCCCTCTCAACATCCGTTACCGCCAATTGGACCAGTAAGGCGAGAATCGACGAGTCATTCTCTAACGTCACGTTCCACCCATCTTGTCCATCGGTAAGTGCGGTTGTCCGTATCTTCAAGTTCGCCTGTGGCAGATACGCCAAATCCTTGAAATCACCATAAGACGCTATAGGTGTCGTTAGCCAACTCTTATTTTTCCAATCATATACATCAGGCTTAGAGGAAAGGCAATAAAAGTTATCGGCTATTCGCATACCCCGTTCATCAAGCAAGTTCAAGAAAAGAAATGTATTTTTGGCCGAGTTATCAACTGTAAAAAGAGTCTTGACATCAGAAGTCTCCATAGAAGCTATTTCCTTTCTTTCCTCAAACAGCAATTGGGAATCAATGTCATATCCCCGGATAACCGCTGTCAATTTGCCACTTGAACGACCAGTTCCATTTACCAAATAAATACCATTATCCTTATAATTATAAATTAGTTGAATGGGGGCATTCCCTCGTTTCACCCCATAATAAGACGCCACAGGTATCTTATAATAATCATAAAGTTGCCAATATACCGAAGGGAAAGCCGAATTAAGCATCCATTGCACGATACCGGTGGCTTGAGCCGGGTTAACCCGGAAAGCCTCAAACATACTTTGGGTAGCCTGCATATTGAGCAAATACGCACGATTTAGGAAAGATCGTAAATCAGAAGGTTTGCCATACATCGCATGAATGGCATCTACCGTAGGTTTCATGCTATTCATGGATTCGGAAGCGGTCGTATGGTAGTCCCAATACTCATTCAAAGGCCATAACTTATCCGCCGGAATCATTTTCAATAATGATTCATATGCCGGAATTTGCGAACCCGTGCCTGTTTCCGTATTAAACCCATAATTACCTCCCGCTACCGTGTCGATGAACCAATAATTAGGGCCTACGTAATCATAAGGACCTTCCATCTTCATCCCGCTAGGACCTGTTACCTCACTTTTCCGGCGTGCCGCACTACCAACGAAAGGGACCTGTGTCAATTGAGGCCAAATCTCCATGTAGCGTCTCTCCAGCTCGGGATCGAGAAGTTTGTCACTACCTCCCAGCCACGCGATAATAGACGGATGATTCCTCAGCCAATGCATCTGGTCTTTCAGATAACGGACCAATAGATTCATATCATGCTCAGAATGAATACATCCAAACTTATTATCCGGCGCTCCAAAATAATTCTTCCATTCCCATTGACAACTCCAGCCTACCATGACCATAATACCATTGGCATCACAAAGGTCATACAACTCCGGCCCCGTACCCCATACATTTTCCAGACGGATCGAGTTGAGATTCATGTCGCTCACGTAACGAATCTGTGTGTCATAATCCTCCGGAGTATTACGCAGGAAGAGGTCGTCGGTCCATCCGGCACTCCTGATCAAGACTTTTTTTCCATTAAGAAGAAAGCCCTTATGATCATTCCCCGTTAAATAAGTCTCAATCTCCCGGATGCCAAAACGGATATTTTCCACGTCCGACACTTGTTTTCCAGTCACAAAACGCAGTTCAAGATCATACAATTCTGGATCTCCTAATTGCTTACACCACCACAATCTGGGATGCAAAATATGTAAGCTTTTTACATCTTCCGGAGAGATTGAGACATTCCTCGTTTCTCCGGGCTCCAGAGTTACGGGAACGGAAAAACGGATATCCTCGATACGACCCTCAATTTTCCCCTTAACTTTCTGATCGCCAAGATTC
>OJNL01000719.1_pt1 | contig 22017 bp, 9 predicted proteins | sample 1597581 | NCBI WGS metagenome assembly OJNL01 (sample SAMEA2452133, study PRJEB22498) | human gut metagenome | biome: human feces; feature: human gut; material: feces | place: Australia | collected 2012
AGACTTGAATTCTTTCTGTCTTTCATACTTTAATTATTAAGTTAAACAAAAGTTAGAAAGCAGTTTTTTTATAGGATTATTATATTGATAAACAGTGAGTTATATTTTTCAACGACTCATATATTGAATAAAAATTAAATCTATGTTTTCTTTTTAATCACACATATTCTCAATCTATATTCTTATTAATCAAGTATATATAAATTAATATTCTCATACTATTATTATTAATAGCATATTTTATTTCCTTTTTGTTGTATTCAATATCGTGACTTATCTAATTAATATCATTCATATAAACAATATATACTACTTACTTCTTTGATAAAAACTTGCTATGGATTTTAAAATCATCTATAACAGATGATTGACGATAGTTTGACATTACATCGATTTTTTTTAATAACTTTAAAGCATAGGAAAGACGGGAATGCGACCCTTAAAAATATTTTTATTTTTCAAGTATGAATATACAAAATGACAGCGGAAATAAAAAACTAAAAACTTTATGATGACTCTTTACTATAGTTCTTCTTTTAAAATAGAATATCCTTTATAAAAACAGGAAGAATTTTGGCCCAAACTATGATTCGACATGATTGAGAACTAAAACTCAATCATCAGATTTGTATACTTAATCAACAGATGCTTGATGCTTATTGGGAATTTAAAGAGTGTATAAATCTATAATAAAAAAAGAAGAATATTTTCCGTATTACCATGTTATTGACTGAATGTCTTGACATATTCCCATATGTACTTTTTAATAATAATGAAACCTATAAGTTCCTGTATTATCCCAATAATGGCCTTTATTAGATGAATGGTGCCTACATCATAAATAATAATTATACCAAGAACTTCAGACCAGAGACTATTAACCTTATAAAAGATGTGACTTTAAAAAAAATACTAATATATGGATTTCTCAAATTGCTTTTAATTGAAAGATCCATATATCAGTATTTCATTTCCCTAGTTTTGTATAATATTTTTCTTGATTGGCTAAGCCTTTATCGTTTTTATCGGTAAAACTTCTGCAAATGCAATGAAGAATCCAATGTTTTAAGGAAGCATAAAATCTTTTAAAGCCATTTTACAATGTATTTGTTCTTGACCGGAAACGGTTTCAGAATTCAAATATACATCGATAAGATCGTCATCATTCATGCCTTTATCTTGAAATTTATAATAAATTTCTCCAGGCATTTCAAGACTTATAAACGAAGAAATTGAGTTATTACTATTTTGTATACTATTATTAAAATACAAATTTAGATTCAACTTATTATTAGAAATATCTATATCTTTTTCGCCATCATAGTATAATAAAAAGAAAACTGGCTTATATAAATCATACTCAAAAGTTGGAACAATATTCATATAACCATTTTTTATATAGAATGCTCCGGCCGTTTTATCTAATGAATAAATATTCTTATTTTTTAGATGGATAGAGTCTTGGCCGGATATTTGATACTCTTCACTTAAAGTGTCAACATGAACTGTAAAAGTAGGAATCTGTTGGCTCATTCCATTCGTACTGTTTAATATAATATCATAAGTTTTTCCATCCTCCAATTGAGTTATATTTTCATTTTCCTCCAATAGATTAAAACTAACTATGGCACGTTGTACTTCTTTTAACCAAGGTATACGATTAAGACTTTCTTCTGTTGGAACTAAAATTGCACCAAAATCCGTGTATAACTTGTAGCCACGAATATTGTCTCCACTAACCGTAACATATACACCATTAAATTTAGACCATTGCGCATCATCGTCATTACTGAGACATGAGCAAAATAGCCCGATACAAACTACAAAAACTACAAAGAAAAAGAGAATATAAAATCTAGATTGTTTCATGTCATTTTTATAAATTATAATTTAAAGGTAAAAGAGGATGCTTTATACATATTGATGCATCCTCTTATTGTATATTTATTCTATTACCATCCTGCGTTCTGAGACAAATTAGGATTTTTCATACGTTCCGATTGTGGAATTGGGAAGAGATACATTTTATCATTCCAAACACGATTGACAACGTTTCGTTTATAAGTGATAGTACCATCCTCATTTTTTGTAAGTTTCATTTCTATGATGCTCTTTAATTTATCACCATCTTTCCATCTTCTCAGATCATAAAAACGATGTCCCTCAAAAGCCAATTCTACCATGCGCTCATTCTGATATTTATTCCAAAAGGCATCTGCCGACAAACCTGTTGGAAATTCCGGCATTTTGACATCAGTACGATTACGTATGATATTTACCGCTTCACAAGCTGTCATCCCGAATTCACCAGCATTATCAGCAGAACCCGTATATTGGAATATGGCTTCTGCATAGTTTAAGTAAAATTCTCCTAAACGATAAGTGATCCATGAATGGCGGCTGGTTTTTGTAGTACTATTGGCACTCAGATCAATGGCTGAATCCAAATATTTTTTCAAATAATATCCGGTAGGAGTTGCACCTGAAAGAGGTTCAGCATTCAAACCTCCATAAAAAGTTTCAATAGGATTGGTATTTTTTGATGGCCATTTTGTATCGCCATTCTTCACAATAGTCATATCGAAGCGTGGATCACGTCCGACATATGGATTAGAAGCGTCATAACCACTTCCTGTTTCATTCCACATTTTTCCAGTAGCTTTCATTTCATAGGCATCAACCATATTTTGTGTTGGACAATTACCGGAATTTCCACCTGGTACTCCCATTGGAAAATTATATTCTTCCAATGTGCTGATGTTACCATTATATCGACGAACAAAAATCATTTCATTATTTGACCAGTTGTTAGGTCCCCACAATTCTGAGTACTTACTTAATTTAAAACCGTTAGCCGTACAAGTTTCAATCACTTCTTTATTAGCTTCAGCTGCTCTGCGCCACAAATCTTTGTTATTTTCCGGATTAAACAATGGACTGGCAGCATATAAAGCAGCACGTGCTTTTAATGCCAAAGCCGCATAACAAGTAACACGACCGTTCTCTGCTGGGGCAATTCCGTCCAGTCCGAGTTTTGTGTAGTCTGCAGGTAATTCAGTAGATAATTTGTCACATTCTGCTATAATGGCATTAAAAATTTCCTGTGCAGGGGTGCGTGTTAGACTGTTTACTTGATCCGTAGTTACCATTTCTGTAAAATATGGAACATCCCCATAAGCACGTACTAAATTAAAGTAAAAATATGCACGCAAAAAACGAGCTTCCTTGAAACTGTTGGTATAACGGAACATTTGTGCACGATAGTCATCATTTAATTTTAATTCATCAAATGTCAATCCTTGAAATTCAGCCAGATACTGATTACATATCTGAATTGCTTTATAGCTGCTAGTCCAGATATTAGACATTGGATTAGCCGGACTCCAAGATCCGTTTACAAAATCACATATATCATTGTTTGTATAGGCATATTCAGCTTCATCACAAGCGGATGCCAGCATTCCACCTTTATATGTTTGACCAAAGTCATAGTCTAATATGGAATAAACATTGGTAATCATACCAATTACATTTTCATAGCTTTCATCTATATAGTCTTTTCCGTAATTGGCATATTCGTGATAATCCAGGTTACATGCAGCCAAAGTTACCATACATGCCATTCCGCTCACTATTTTTTTGATTTTCATAATCATGTTTTTAATTTAAGTTCAACAATTAAAAGCCGATAGTTAATCCAGCCACTACACTACGAGTTAAAGGATAAGTCGCTCCATAAACTTCGGGATCGGCAATATTAATCTTATCAAAACACAAAAGGTCAATACCTCTCACATAAATCTTTGCATTGCTTAATATTTTGCTTTTTTTCACCCATGTTTGTGGAAACTTGTAATACAACTCTATTGAACGAAGTTTCAAAAATGAGCGGTCTGCCAACCACAAGGTATTGGTCTGATAATTGTTCTCATTACTTTGAGAGCTCAAACGAGGATATTTAGCGTCTTGATTTTCCGGAGTCCACCGGTTATCATAATATTCCTGTGAAATCGTTGTATTATTTATTAATGGCCAGTATAAACTCTTCGTATTTAATACAGCAGAATATCTTCCTGTTCCTTGGAACATGGCATCAAAGCCTAATCCTTTCCATTCCGCGCCCAAATTGAATGAATAGTAAATTTCAGGAGCAGTCGTACTATACCCTATAGCAACTTTATCATTCGCATCAATGATATTGTCACCATTGACATCCTTATATTTTATATCACCAGGTTTTACATCACCAAATGACTGCTTAGGACTATTCTCAATGTCAGCTTGATCTTTAAAATATCCGATAACTTCCATACCATAAGTTTGCTTCAGAGGGTTACCTGTAGTTATAAGATTGTCATACATACGCGGTTCTTCCATTTGCTCGATAATCTCATTTTTGGCTAAAGCAAAATTAGCTCCTATATTTAAAGTAATGTCAGCAATTTTTTTGTGGTAATTAGCACCAATTTCAACTCCCCAACTATCTACAATGCCACCATTTTCATAAGGAGCAGTAAATCCTAAGACACTTGAATAATGGCCGCTTGAAGACACCCAAATATCTGAACGTCTTTCATAATAAGCATCAAAAGATACATCCAACCCATTGAACATACTGGCATCTAAACCGAAATTATATTTATATGCTTTTTCATGAGTAGAATTCAAAGAAGCCAGACGACCTAATGACCAACTTTGCGTTCCTACAGAATAATTTGTGTCAAATGGATAATAACCACCGCCACCATATGTTTGTTCCCAATAGTTAGTAACCTCGTTGTCATCATCCAACGGAAGACGGTCGGTATTAATGACGCCAAACGAAGCTCGCAGTTTTATAAAATTAATCCAAGAAATATCTTTTATGAAATTTTCTTTTGACATGACCCAAGCTAAACCAACAGTGGGAGATATAGACCATTGATGTCCTGGTGCCAATTTATTAGACGCTGAAGCAACTACACTCAAATCAGCAAAATATTTATCTTTGTATCCATAATGAGTATAGAAAGAGGCATTCTGACGATACCAAGTCTGATCAGTCCCTTTGGTATTACGGTATTCATAGTCCCATTTTAATTGACTATAAATCTTATTGTCTTTATTTATTTGTTTGTCATAAAATAAAGTTGCTGCAAAATTGAATACCCGTGTAAATGCAATACATTTAGCATCACTACTCATCGCACTTTCTTTACCATCAGTATAATAAGTCGTACTTGAGGGTACGCCATTTTCCCATGCAGTTACCGAATTACTACCATAAACAAAAGTTTTAGAATGATTTTCCCAATATTGGGCATAGTTATCATAAGATAACATACCGCTTGCTCCTAGTCCTGGGGTTATAGATGATAAATCTTGGGTAAGAGTCATATCAGCGAACAATGTACGTTCGTGGAACTTTGTGTAAGCCGCCGCTTGTGATACAGCTAAAGGATTTTTGGTTCCAGCCCAAGTCGCACTACCTCCCCATGTACCATTTTCCAAACGAGCGGGAAAAGCAGCGGAAGGTAAAGTATAAATCATATCCCATAAATTAGCACCTCCCTGATCGTCCGCTCCCGGAGTCCTAGTTTCTGACAGGATACCTAATACATTTAATTTCAATTTTGTTTTTTCTGTTAGATCAATATCCAGATTAGTACGTAAATTGGCTCTGGAGTATTGGTCCTGTGTAGAATATCCATCATTCATATAAGGATTGGCAATAAATCCTTTATTAGTAGTCAAGTTAGCCATGGCATAATAACGGAATTTGCTTGCCCCACCTCGGAAACTTATATTATATATATTGGTGGCATCCATATCACGATAAGTTTCTCCAAGCCAATCCACATTAGCATAAAGATATGGATATTGACCACTACGAAATGCGTTCAGCTCATCTTGTGTATAACGTGTTGTTAACCCGTCATTTACCAATGCTTCATTCATGGCATTTGCATAAGAATAACTGTCTACAAACTTGGGTTTGCGTGCCTGCCAACCGAAACCATGATCATAAGTAAACTTGATTTCACGTGTATTATAAATACCACGTTTGGTAGTGATATTAACTACACCATTAATACCTTTATGTCCGTAAATAGCTACTGCAGCAGCATCTTTCAATATAGTGACAGTTTCTACCTCTTCAGGAGTAACATCTGTAATATCACGTTCAATACCATCCACCAATATCAACGGATTATTGGTAGATAAACTTTGTAGACCACGAATAAAAAATGTAGGTTCAGCATCTGCATATCGTCCGCTACCTTGTAAAGTAGTCAAGCCTGTACCATATCCAAAAAGCGAATTAGCTATATTTTTAGCACTACGCTTATTGAAATCTTCATTATATACGGTAGAGATTGATGAGGTAGATTCTTCCAGACGTTGAGCTTTATGATATCCGATTTCTACAACTTCATCGGAATATTTTGCCGGTTTACCGGAAGTTATACTATCATTGAGTTCCTGTGCATACCCCTGCATACTCAAAAAAGTAAGGAGTGCCGGAATAATTAATCTATTTTTTCTCATAATAATTAATTCAAATTGTAATTGAAGTATTCATTAGTTATTACCATCCGGGATTTTGAACAAGCCCGTATCCTTTATTAACTTCTGTTGACGGAAATGGAGAAAGATACCATTTAGGGTCAAATCCATTTGTCCACCAATAACGAGTAGGGTTATTCAATTCAAATTTTTCATATTCAAAATGGGTTGGATAAGCCATCTTCCCTTCATCGTTTCCACGCCAAGGCAAATCTCTTCGTACTCCGTTGTCATCTAAACGATAAATGAAAAGTCCATGCAATTGCTTTTCAAATACATCTGCTCGTTTATAGCGAATCAAGTCAAAGAAGCGTGCATCTTCCATACCTAGTTCGCAAGCACGTTCACGAAGAAGTTCTTCAATAAAAGCATCTTTATTACTTTGTAAATTTTTATCTGGATTACATTCTGCCAATCCTTTCATTCCTACACGTGCGCGTACAATATCTACTTGAGCTATAGCTTTATCCATACTGCCTCGTGAACTTTGACACAATGCTTCCGCATAAATTAAATGCAGTTCAGCTATACGGATACAAGGCCAATGTACATATCTACGCAACATATCGTTTCCCATTAAGAATTTGATGGGTGCATATCCCGTAGCGAATGAACCTGTTTGACTGGTAGGACCATTGCCGGCACTCTTTCCGCCCAACCACGATTCAAAGCAATACCCCGACATATTTCCTGTAGTCCAATCCAAAGATTCTTGCTGGCCATTTACAATGATTTCTTCATACATACGCGGGTCACGGGTCAATTCTATATTTATTAGTCCGTCACTGGCTGTGCCCGTTCCTTTCAAAAACATTTCATCCAGTTTTCCTTCACTTTTAGTCTTATCCCAATCAAACGGCATACCATCTTTCCAAGGAAACATTTCCATATATTCTTGTGTAGGACTGTAACCACGATGAATGCTCATAAGAGGATCTCCCCATTGGTGCCAATTATAATGACCTGATTTGAATGCATCAATATCAATTACACGTGTGTTTATCAATACTTCCGGGCTGTCCAAATTAGCATAGCCTGCACGATATGCCAAACGATAATCTTCTGGACGAGTACCTTTCGCCCGCTGTAAACTATATCCACCTTTAGAAGCCAGTTCATTAAAGAATTGTTCACACGCTTCCAGACAGCGATCCCATAGTTCCGGTTTATAACCACCATACCAAATAGCAGGATTGCCTGTCGCTCCCGGGTAATAAGGCTGGTCGGAATTAAATAAAGGTGAGGCTGCAAATTGAAGAATACGACATTTATAAGCTAAAGCTGCTGCTCTAGTCCAGCGTCCGGATTCAGATGCAGGTGTTTCTACAGTCCAAGGAAGTACAGCAGCAGCTTCATCCAGCAATTGTACCATATAATTCACTGTTTCTTCCACACTGTTACGGGGCATTTCATAGCTTGTATCTGTCCCACTGAATGTACCTTTAATTAAAGGAATGCCACCATAATGACGAAATACATCAAAATAACGGGAGGCAAGAATACATTTCGCTTGTGCCACCATAGAAACTTTTTCATCTTCCCCTAACCCCGGTACATTATCAATATTCTCAATCAACATCCATACTCCACGTACAGCTTCCCAGATATTATTCCTTAAATAATCAAATTTATCAGAACGTTTACCATAATTAGCTGTATGAGTACCTTGATAATAAGGTCCGGTGATACCGGCTGATGGATAAGTATATATATAAAGATCTGTCAATGCCTCCGGTTTGCCCACGTAATTATTAGAACTTTCCTGATTAGCTACATTTTTATAAGGAAGCCCATAATATTGCATACCATAAAGATTAGTCAGAAACTGTCTGGTATATTCAGCATTGTTAAATACGGTATCTTTTGTAACCGATCCTCCTGGAGCCTTTTCCAAAAAAGAGTTGCCGAACTTGATTTCATCGACACATGAAGTAGCGATGACAGATGTTAGAGCCAGTCCTGAAGCAACATTAAAAATCCATTTATTATATTTTTTCATTTGATTGCATTATTAAGATTAAAAACCAAGTTTCAAACTCAATGAATATGTTTTTGTCAGCGGATAAGAGGGAGAATTGCTAGCCTTTGATTCCGGATCACTCCAAAAATATGGAGTAAAGGTCAATAAATTATATCCACTTAACGCTAACTGCATAGTATTCAGTTTCAGTTTTTTCATAAACGGAAGATTGAAATTATAAGCAATTTGCAGATTTTTCAAACGAAGATACTTAGCATCTTTCTCCCACAAAGTTGATTCCGCATAGTTATTGGTATCGTTGATAAATGTCGCACGCGGATATTCCGCATTTGGATTCGGATTCTCTGGAGTCCATGTATGGTCTAACATATATTCCAACAAACCTCCTTGATCTGAGTTTGTACGGTCTGTAAAAGGTTGGCGGAATACGCTTGATATACTGCGGCTTACATTCCATGCGGCAGTCCATTGCATTGAAACATCAAATCCCTTCCAGCTGAATCCCATATTAAGACCGGCCATGTATTCCGGATCATCTGTGAAACCAAATTGACGTGACATATCGTTAGAATCTATTTTACCATCGTTATTTAAATCGACATATACACAATCACCATTTTTTAAATCACTGACTAATTGTTCTGGCATATCCGTACCATATACTTCTTTGTAATGAGTAGGGGTTGTTTCCGAATTATAATATTCAAAGAATTTATATTGGCTGCGTGAACCAAGACGACGTCCTTTTTGATACATATATTCTTCATTCTGCGGAGCTTCTTTTCTCTCTACCACCCGATTTTGATTGTACATCAAATTCAATCCTACGTTATATCTAAAATTGTCGCCTATTTGATCGTTCCATTTTAAAGTGATTTCCCAGCCCCAGCTTCTCATTTCCCCAAGATTAGCCAATGGAGGAGTAAATCCTAATACAGAAGGAGCCGTACCGTCACTCAACATAATGTCTGTACGTTTTTCATGATAATAATCAAATGAAGTGCGTAAGCGATCATTAAGGAAATTAGCATCTACACCTAAATTGGTTTTCAACGCTTTTTCCCATGTAATATCTTGGTTATTCTTTCCATTTTCATAAGCTGCAGGACTTACTGTGGAATTATTGATACCAAACAAAAAACCATGACCATCACGGTTAATTAAAGAAGAATTATTAACTACATAAGGATCAGACATATAGAGGAAACGTTGCTTGTTTCCGTCAAAACTATCATTACCAACTAGACCGATTGTATAACGAAATTTCAAGAAACTTACTACTGATTTTATAGGTTTCCAGAATTTTTCCTCACTAACAATCCAACCAAAAGACCCGGCCGGAAAAGTACCAAAACGTTTGCCGGGTGCATAATTCTCGGAACCATTATATCCAATATTGAATTCTGCCATATAGCGGTTTTTCCAATCATAAGTTGCACGTCCCACTATACCAACCATACCACGAGGAATATCAGAATATGCACTAGGATAATATATCTTAGACTGATTGTATAACAATAATGCTGAAACATGATGATTACCGAATTCCCGGGCATAGTTTAAGGCTGCCTCCATATACCAATCACGTGATTTAGCCGGATCCTTATCTTCATATTTCAACTGAGAATTTTGTCCATATTTCTTGTAAGCAATCGTACCATCTTCCTGTAATACAGGAGTATAAGTTGCAACACTAGCACTAGCCTGTGTATAAGATGTAAAGCCACTATTGTATGATCCTTTAATATGGAATGACAATCCTTTAGTTATAAAATCCAGTTTTTGTTTTAATTGGACATCAGCATTTAAGGTGTTATTACTGGTTCGCATAAAACCTCCACCATAGTATCCCATGCCGCTACCACCAGTAAAAGGCATTCTCAAATCCGGATAGTCCGTACTTGCATTAACCAGTTTGCCATCGACAAGTCCCGGACTAGAAAACGGAGTGGAATAATACATGTTTATTAACATCCCGGCACTACCCTGTCCAGTATAAGGTTTAGAAGCATTATTCACATTACCAGCAATATTCATTGATAATGTTGTCGTTTTGGTTACGTCAATATCTAGATTTGAGCGGTAATTGAAACGATTATATTGATAAGACAGATTATAGGGCAAGTCAAATTCTTTAAATAAACCACCTTGTGTATAAGCTCCTGCTGAAATAAAATAACGTACACGGTCTGTACCACCTGATATATTAACATTATGCTGTGTTTGAAGGGTCATATCTTTTAAGCAATAATCTACCCAATCCACACTTGGAAAACGAACGGGATCTGAACCATCTTTAAATTTCTGGATTATTTCATCCGAAAACGTAGGATTCAAACCATCACCAGTGTTTATTTGGTTATAAAAAGTGGCATATTGATAAGAATTAGCCATTTTAATACTTTCGGTCGGGGCAATAATACTTGAGGAAGTCGTAAATGAAATCTTAGCCTTTCCTTCCTTACCTCGTTTAGTCGTAATTAAAACAACGCCATTTGCACCTCGTACACCAAAAACAGCCGTAGCAGAAGCATCTTTTAATATAGAAATGCTTTCTATTTCATTAGGATCAATATCATTCATGCTACGTTCCACACCGTCTACTTGAATAAGAGGAGCAGATTGATTCCATGTAGCTTGACCACGGACAAAAATATTCGCTGCATCACTTCCCGGTTCTCCGGAATACTGTACGGTAGTCAAACCTGCCATTTGCCCTGATAACATATTAGAAATGGACCCTGTTGGAGTTTTTGTCAATTCTTCACCTTTTACGCTGGAAATAGCTCCAGTCACAGAAACCTTTTTCTGAACACCATAAGCTACAACCTCTACTTCTCCTAACATTTGAGAATCATCCTCCAAAACAATTTCGATATTAGATTGTTTTACTTCCACAGTTTTAGAACTATATCCAATGAATGAAATCAATAACTTAGCTCCTTTAGGAACATCCAGTTTAAAAACTCCATCAATGTCGGTTATAGTACCTACTGTCTGACCTTGCACAACAACATTGGCACCAATAATAGGTTCTCCTAAATTATCTACAACCTTACCGGTCACTGATACTTTTTGTTGTTGAGCAATATTGTTTGCAGCTATTGCCGACTGTCCTCCTAGGGGAAGAGCCAGAGGACCTGCAAACAGACTAAAGAGAAAAAGCCATCGAAATCTTAATCGATGTCCCAACAGACTTGATTTTTTGCTGTCTTTCATACTTTAATTATTAAGTTAAACAAAAGTTAGTTTTCTATTCTCTCAGGAGAAATAGGTCTCCCACCTGTGAAAAAGTGTTGCAAATATATGCGTGAATATGAAAAAAGCCAATGTAGGATTGTACAAAAGCATGGAAATTTACGTCTTTTCAACTGAAAAATAGTACAAATGTCTGTGAACAATCTCAAAATGGATAGTCTCACGAGCATTTTTGTTATACAAGAGTGCTTTTATTTCTGATTGTTACTTTAATATTGTATTGTAAAACGTATAAACTAAAATTTGAATATGGCTAATCTTTCAATAGTAATTGTGCCTGCTAAAAAATTATCTAACGGTAGACATAGAGTTAGGATCGCAGTAGCTCATCGTTCACAAACGAGATATATTTCAACCCAATTCATTTTGGATTCTGCAAATCAAATGAAAAATGGACGAGTAGTAAAACACGAAAATGCAGCTAATATAAATTCTTGTTTGCGCAAACTGATTAATGAATACGAAGAGATTCTTTCGTCTATTCATTATCAGTCGACCATTTCATGCACTGAATTAATACATGTCATAACTCGGGAACAACAAAAAAAGGGAATAACCTTTAATACGGTAGTGAAAGAATATCTTTCGATGATGGAGGCAGACGATCGTAAAAAATCCCATAAATTATATAATATAGCTTGTGCAAAGTTCCTTAAACACATGAAAGGTGATTTTCCTTTGGTACAACTCAGTCCGACACATATACAAAGTTTCGCTGATGTAATGAAGGCTGAAGGATTAAAAGAAACTTCTATCAGGATTTACCTCACTTTAATAAAAGTAATATTGAACTATGCCAGGAAAATGAATTATGTAACTTATTTAGTTCATCCTTTTGTCTTATTTAAAATGCCAATTAGTAATATCAGAGAACTAGATCTGTCCGTTGATGAATTAAAAAGAATACGTGATGTAAAATTATTCAAATCTGTGCATATCATGGCTCGGGATATATTTATGTTAACTTATTATTTAGGTGGTATTAATCTAAGAGACTTAATGGAGTATGATTTCACTAAAGGGAACTGTATGAGATATATAAGACATAAAACCCGTAATAGCAAAAAGAATGAAAATGAAATAGCTTTCACTATCCAGCCAGAAGCACAGGCAATTATTGATCGATATATTTCAGAAAATGGGAAATTAGTTTTTGGCAAGTATAAATCTTATGAAAAAGTATATAGTTTGGTCTTTAGACATATAGGGAAAGTGGCTGGTCTAGCAGGCATAAATAGAAAGGTTTCATATTATTCTGCAAGAAAAACATTTGCACAACATGGTTATGATATAGGTATCGAAATAGAAAAAATAGAATATTGTATTGGCCATAGCATGAAAAACAATCGTCCTATATTTAATTATATACGAATAATGCAGGAGCATGCCGATAAGGTTTTTAGAGAAATCTTCGATCAATTGCTTAAATAGCCAATTCTATTATTATATATGCATAAATGCTTTTTCATTTCATGTAAATGTTATTATTGTATTACCTTAAAAAGCAAGTATGCTTCGTGAGCCAAGTAAATGTACTTAAATGGCTAATGAAGTACACTTACTTTTTAAGGATATCTTTTAAGTTTATGCTAGGACATAAACTGCTTCATATAAATTGGAACGTAAAGCAAAATATTTCATAAAAACCAACTAAAAGAGATTTTTTTCAAACAGCAATAAGAGCTCTTTATATTCTCTATTATTGTATCATCTATATTACAAAATTCGATGAAATGGGCTTTTTTCGATACTTCTATACTTATATATCAAGTTAACTTTTGTTTAACTTAATAATTAAAGTATGAAAGACAGAAAGAATTCAAGTCTGTTGGGTCGCCTGGACAAGTTCCAGCGGCTGTTCTTCGTTGCTTTGTTATCCGTATTGGCTGTAGGGGCCTTTGCACAGAGCAAAACCGTTTCGGGTACTGTCCTTGACAAAACAGGTGAGTCTGTAATCGGTGCCAGTGTGGTGGTGAAAGGTACGACTAATGGTACAATTACCGACTTTGATGGTAAGTTCACACTTCAGAATGTTCCTGATAATGGAACGATCCAAGTAAGTTTTGTGGGGTACAAGACCGTAGATATCCAAGTGAAAGGACAATCTACCGTTAAAATAATCTTGGAGGAGGATACCGAAACACTGGATGAAGTGGTAGTGGTTGGTTATGGTGTTCAGAAAAAAAGTGATGTGACTGGTGCTATGGCACGTGTTACGAGTAAGGTTATAGAGGATCGTCCTGTTCAAAATGCTTTGCAGGCTATGCAAGGACGTGTGACAGGTGTGGATATTACGTCTAATAATCGTCCTGGTGAGTTGGGCGATATTCGTATTCGTGGTAATCGTTCTTTAACTGCGGATAATAATCCTTTATATGTTATTGACGGAATACCTATGTCAGCAGGTTCGATTGCTGATGTTAATCCGAGTGATATTGAATCTATGGAAATTTTGAAAGATGCTTCTGCTACCGCTATTTATGGCTCTCGTGGTGCTAATGGTGTTATCTTGGTGACAACCAAAAAAGGTAAAACGGGTAGAACTACTATTAATTATGATGGCTCATTTAGTTTTGGTTTCTTGGATTCAACAACTGATTATATGAATTCTGGTCAATTGTTGGATTATAATCGTCAGTCAGCTATTACGGGTGGTACTTATAATGGTAGATATGGTGACAACCCTGATCCTGAGCGTGATAAAGCTTTATGGCTGAATCCCAACAATATGTCATATATGGATAAACGATTGGAAAAAGTATATCAGCAAAATGCTGATGGAACTTATTCTTATGATCCTTCACAATTAGAAACAACTGATTGGGGCGAATTGGTGACACGTACAGCATTTACTCATAATCATCAGATTTCTCTTTCAGCAGGAACGGAAACTTCCAAATTGTATGTATCATTGGGATATTTGGATCAGAAAGTACCTATGAAAGACCAAGATTTCAAACGTTATACAGCCAATATAAACGGTGAAATTATTCCGACTAAATGGTTGAAAGTGGGAATGGGATTGAATGCTACTCATTCTATTAAAAATTATGGTATTGTAAGTAATACAAGTAATACAGGAGCAAAAGACTCTTATGGTTTGGCTATGGATATGATGCCATGGGTACCGGCTTATAATGAAGATGGTTCTATACTGGAGGTTGCAAGTGCCGATGATCAGGCTTATCATAATCCTTTGAGAAATATAGATGATGCTTGGAATGAAACACGTTATTATGGCGTGAACTTCTCTTCTTATGCAGAATTGGATTTTGGACAATTTTGGGAACCTTTGAAAGGTGTAAAATGGCGTACGAATTTAGGCGCTCAATATCGTAACTCCCGTGTGGGTAGTTATTATGGTGAGGGATATACTAATCCTTTTAAAAATCCTGCAATGGCTCCTAATGTAGCCAATAATGAGCACAGTCAGAAGTTGTCATGGACATTGGAAAACTTGCTGTATATCAATAAAACAATAAAAGATATTCATTCGGTAAATATTACTTTGTTGCAATCAGCTGAACGTTATCGTACTGAAGGGTTGAACATGCGTGGATATGAAATCACATTTCCTTCTTCTTTGTGGTATAATATTGGTGCATCGAATAATGCAAAATATGCTCCAGGCTCCAATTTTTCTACTTGGTCAAGAGCTTCTTATATGGCACGTGTGAATTATGGATTGATGGATAAATATTTGTTGACTGTTACCGGACGATTTGATGGCGCTTCTATGTTGGCTGCTGGAAACAAATGGGATTTCTTTCCTTCTGCTGCATTGGCATGGCGTATGGAACAAGAGAAATGGATACAGCAAATTAATTGGATTAACCAATTAAAACTTCGTGTAGGATATGGTGTTACAGGTAACTCTGCTGTTAATCCTTATCAAACAGCAGGTTCTGTTACTTCTACCTATGCTAGCATCCCATTTGGAGTGGGCAATGTTTCGTCGAATACTATTGGTACAAAGACTAATATTATGCCTAACTATTCTTTAGGTTGGGAAAAAACTTCATCTTTAAATGTTGGTGTTGATTTTGGAGTCTTGGAGAATCGTATTAGTGGTAGTGTTGAATATTATATTGCTAAGACTTCTGATTTGCTGATGAATCAGTCTATTCCGGTAATTACCGGTTATGCACAAATCTTGAATAATGTAGGTAAGACAGAAAATAGAGGTTTTGAAGTTTCGTTGTCAACTGTAAATGTTAAAACAAAAGACTTCACATGGCAAACGGATTGGACTTTCTCTTTGAATAATGAAAAAATTAAAGAATTGGCCGGTGGTGCTACGTATGATTCAACAGGTCCTTGGATGGTGGGTGAGCCTTTGAATAGTTTTTATGATTTCCAGTATGACCGCATTTGGCAAAATACTCAGGAGGATAATCATTTGATGGATGTTTATCGTTCTTTGGGATTGACTTTCCTTCCTGGACAATATAAGATTGTGGATCAACCATTAGTTGAAGTTCCACAAGGTACAGAAGGATCAAAGACTGTAGAAATAAAAGATGCTGCAGGTAATAAAACAGGTGAAGTTGTTTCCTATATGGATAATGGATTTGGTAAATTTGATGATAATGATAAGAAAATTTATAATAAATCTCCTAAATGGACAGGCGGTATCAATAATTCATTTACCTATAAGAACTGGAATTTGAGCTTCTTTACTTATTTTCGATTTGGTAATACTTATTATGGTCTGACCCAGACTATTGGTCGTCGAATTGAAAAAGATACATGGTCACCAACTAATACAGATGCAAAGTTTGCTCAGCCTACTACTGCAACTCGTGAAACTAAATATGACTATGTAAGAAATTATACAAAAGGAAATATGGTTCTTATAAAGAATATAGCTTTGTCTTATACAGTTCCTCAAAGTTGGTTGAAGAAGTGTGGTGCAAGCAGTGCACAGGTATATGCTCAGGTATTGAATCCGTTCCTTTTTGGTGGAGAATTGGTTAAAGCTGGTATTAATCCGGATGATTTGACTGGTTGGGATGCAGGTAATCATATTGGTGGACAAACTAATAATACTTGTATTACTCGCAGTCTTGTTTTGGGAGTAAGATTGGGCTTCTAATTGATAGTATTGATTTTATAATATGAAGAAAATGAAAAAATATATATTAGCTGGTACATTTGCACTTGCATTAGCAAGTTGTTCTGATAGTTTCTTGGAAGAAAAAATGGTATCTTCCATAACACAGGACTATTTGAATACTGAAATAGGTTTGGATCAATTGATTGTGAGTTCATATAATTCGGTTCGTTTTCCTTTGTTGTACACTGAAGGTCTGCATATGTTGGAAACAGGTCATGACTGTGCTATGAAAAGTGGTGCGACGTCATTGAATAAGTTTGCAATATCTGAGTGGTCTCCTTCGGGGCTCATAGGAAATCAGGCTAATCAGTTTATGGGATTTCAGTCAAAGCAGCAGGCTGGATTTTTGATCAATGGCTATCCGATTATCGATAATTGTAATAAGGCTATTACTGCTATTCGTTCAGGGGATGCTTTAGGAAAATATGCTTCTGACCCTTCTTTTGCAGCAGCACGTTTGTCTGAGGTGTTATTTAATCGTGCTTACGTGTATTATTTGCTGAATACAGTTTTTGGTGATGTCTATTTTTCAACGGAAAGTAGTACTTCTTTGCCTTCAAATTATCAATATACGCGTACTCCTGCATCTGTCATGTTCAAGGAACTGATTGGTGATTTGCGTTATGCGGTGGAGCATTTGCCAGAGCAATATAGTGAGGCTGAATATGGACGTGCAACAAAATATGCAGCGGCTCATTTATTGGCTAAGATTTATTTGAATCGTTATCAAGGTAAAGAGTATGGTACTCCTGAATATGGTCGTAGAGCTGATGGAACGATAGATAATAGCAATGAAAAGTCATATTTGGGTATGCTTTATAAAGGTGAGGGGGCTGCGGATTTGGATTCTTGTATTTATTATGCTAATATGGTGATTAATGCTCATCCGTTGGTAGATGATTATCATGAATTGTTCCGCCATGACCTAGGTGATTTCTCGAATGAAAAGACAACAGAGAATGTTTTGAACGCAGTATTTTCAGAAAGTGGTGATAACTATCGTTACGGTGTACGTGCTTTGACTTTCTTTGTCGGTGATTATGCAGGTGACAAGTATGGTATTCCTAGTCGTTTGTGGGAATATGGCGGTAAGTCAAATCAAGGTTTTTGTAATGATGATTTTGGTATAGACGTATTTACAGACAAACTAAATGACTCTCGTTATCAAAAAACTTTCCGTTTGGAATATGTGACAGGCATAAACACTTCGGGAGCTTCTACTCCCAGTGCAAATGGAGATTATTATGCTTACAATGATGAAAGAAATAAAACGTATGTTTGGAATGAGGAACAAGCAGCTTATTTCAATGAACATATTTTGCCTACTTATAATCGTCCTTCTTGGGGAGGTCGTAAAGCTGTGGCGGGAGAACATAAAATGGGAACAGGAGATATCTCACGTGCTATGATTGAGAATACAAAAGAAACCGCTATTGATGTGGAGGTTATCAATGCTCAGCCATATCCTGTATTTGCCAGATGGGTGAAAGATGGCAATAAGTATTATTATCGCCCACAAATTGTTGGTAATGATGATTATTCGTTTGCCGATAGTAAAATTTTCTATGGATTGGAGAATACTTCTAAAACAGGTAAGGTTACAAATATGAAGTATGATGATCCTAATCGTGGTGCTTTGGATAGTGAAAGTGGAGGTCGGGATATTCCGGTTATGCGTTCTGCTGAAATGTACTTGGTGCGTGCTGAGGCTTATGGACGTAAGGGAGAATACGGTAAAGCAATTGAAGATATTAATGTATTACGCAGACGTGCAGCCTTTAAACCTGGTGAAACTCGTAATGAAGTACTTGCACGTTTATATCCTGGACATGAAAATTTAAGTAACGAGTCACAACAATGGCCGTATGAAGTAGATAATAATAGTTATGATGCAATAAAGGTCGATGCTTCATATTGGGATGGAACTTCCGAAAAATCAAAATTAGAAAATTATACTCCTGTTGCTGATACTCCGGAAAAACGTTTTCTGGAATTTATATATAATGAATATGCGAGAGAGTTCAATGAAGAATTTATCTACTATGGAGTGATTCACCATGCAGGTGTTCAAGCTCAGCGTATTCAGTGGCATAACCAAATGGGAGCAAATTCGGCTAATAACACTTATCCGGTAGGTTCATGGGATGTTTCTGATAATGTGAATGGTGGTAATGGTCAAACAGGAAATGCTAAAGGCAATTTCCAGAATTATATGACATTGAAACCATTCTCTAGAACTTTCATAGAGTTGCTGACAGATGAAAATGGTGTGTTGTTGGATGAAGCTGCAAAAAAAGCTTATCAGAATTATGGATATTAATTAAATTGATAATATCAATATGTTCTTGGAAATGGGGTTAATTAGGAAATTTGATTAACTCGTTAAAAAAGTAAGGTGGCATTGTCGGTGCTATCTTACTTTTTTTTTATGAGTTAACTAAAAAGTGAACAATTAACCATATAAATGGATAAAATTCTATTTGATATAATTTCTCTCATGCATAAATTTGTCGTATCAGATAAAAAATGACATGCTATGAGAAAGACATTTTTAGCTATTACATTATTTTTAGCTTTTAGTAAAGCCGCATTGGCTCAGTTTGGAAACTGCACTGCATCGGAAATGCGGACTTATGTAGATAGTGCGACCGGCAATACTATCACTATGTTGACCGATACGATGAAGAATGACCGTTTTCTTTATCAGACTGATCCCATGTGGACAGCTGATGGCAAATATTTATTGTTCAGGTCTTCCAGCCGTGGAAATGACAAAGAGGTAGAAAGTACGCTTCCTAACGGAGAAAAACGTAAATGGACTCCTACACAAATTTATTTTATTGAAATGGCCACCGGTAAGATTATTCAAGCTACGGAAGGACCGAACTTGGGCAGTGCTTTTTTGGCTAATAAAACGAATCGTATGTTTGTCAGCCGGAAAGAAAAAGAAAACTGGAACATGTATGTGATGGACTTGGATAAATTCTTTGCCGATGTAAAACAAGGAAAAGTAGGTAAACCATCCGCTTATGAAACTTTCATAGGCACTTTTCCCACAGAGATGGGACGTCCGGGAGGATATGCTGTGGATTGCAATGATGATTATGCCTACATAACTGTTGAGCGTGAGGGTACGGAAGAGGAAAAGGAACGTATGATGAAAAACGCTTTCCTGCCTGAAAGTAACCAGCCGGTAAAGATAAAGCCAACTCTTTGCGGAATTCGTAAAATGAATCTCAGTACAGGAGAAGTAACTAAGGTTATTGATACGGAATTTAAAACAGGCCACATACAAGCCAGCCGTTTTACTCCGGGTGAAATTGTTTTTTGTAACGAAACCGGTGGCGATGCCCATCAGCGTATGTGGTTTTGCACGGCAGATGGAACAGTCTTTAAACCTTTATATAAAGAAACTCCGCTAGATTGGGTGACTCATGAAACTTTTGCAACCAAAGATTTTGTATATTTCAATATCTTAGGATTTCAGCCGCGCCTTCGCAAACAGGCAAGTGGTATTGTGCGTATCAATTTGCGTACAGATGATGTAGAGTTGATAGGGCAGGTAGAATTAGAAAAAGACCGCCAAGCGATTGACGGCCAATTGGTAGGAAGAGGTTTCTGGCATTGTAATGCCAGCCGTGATAATAAATGGGCTGTCGGAGATACTTTTGGAGGTAATGTATGGCTGATTAATGTGCAAACCGGAGAACGTCATTGGTTGGTTTCGGATACCAAGATGAAACCGGATCATGCACATCCCAGCTTTAGTCCGGATGGTACGAAAGTTCTTTTCCAATCCGGACATTTTACAAATGGAAAAAGATTAAATTTAATGATGGTGGATATTTCATCTTTTAAATAAAGGTTGGATATGAAAAAAACACGTAAGATATTATTTTCCGCAGCTTTGTTGTCTTCAGGGCTTACGATGGCCCAGACTACAACGGCAGAGAAATCGCCCAATGTTATTTATATTATGGCGGATGATTTGGGAATAGGTGATTTGGGATGCTATGGTCAGCGTCAGATTAAGACACCGAATATTGATGGGATAGCTCAGAATGGGATGAAGTTTATGCAGCATTATTCCGGTTCTACAGTCAGTGCTCCGTCTCGTTGTGCTCTGATTACAGGAAAGCACATGGGACATGCTGCAATCAGAGGAAATGCAAAAGTAGCAGGTTCGGATGGATTGTTATATGAAACTCCGCTTCCTGCCGGTGAAGTTACTGTAGCCGATATTTTTAAAACAAAGAATTATGTTACCGGATGTGTAGGCAAATGGGGAATGGGAGGACCGGGTACGGAAGGTATGCCCGGTAAACATGGTTTTGATTATTTCTACGGTTATCTGGGACAACGTTTTGCTCATAGTTATTACCCTGAGTTCTTGCATGAGAATGAGCAGAAAATTATGCTGGATGGGAAATATTATTCGCATGACTTGATGTTGGAAAAGGCTTTGAATTTTATTGATGAAAATGCGCAGAAACCTTTCTTTCTTTATTTTTCACCAACCATACCTCATGCAGATCTTGATATAATGGGAGAGGTAATGACGGAATATGAGGGGGAATTTTGTGAAACTCCTTTTGGAGGAAGCAAAGACGGTTATAAATCGCAGCAAACTCCGCGTGCGGCGTATGCGGCGATGGTTACTTATTTGGATAAAAGTGTGGGTTTGATTATTAAAGAATTAAAAGAGAAAGGTTTGTATGATCATACGATAATTGTTTTTACTTCCGATAATGGAGTCCATTCGGAGGGAGGGCACGATCCATCTTATTTTGACAGTAATGGTCCGTTCAGGGGTCAGAAAAGAGATTTATATGAAGGAGGTATCCGTACTCCGTTCGTCATTCAATGGCCGGGAGTTATTCCACAAGGGGTAGTTACCAATCATATTTCTGCATTTTGGGATTTTTTGCCTACTATAGGTGAATTGGTGCAGGCGGATATTCCTCAAAATATTGATGGTATATCTTATTTGCCTACTCTTACGGGAAAAGGTATTCAGAAGGAGCATGATTGTATTTATTATGAGTTCTTTGAATTTGGAGGAAAGCAATCTATTATGACACCTGATGGTTGGAAGTTGGTGAGACTGGAAGTTAGT
>OJNL01000751.1_pt1 | contig 21459 bp, 16 predicted proteins | sample 1597581 | NCBI WGS metagenome assembly OJNL01 (sample SAMEA2452133, study PRJEB22498) | human gut metagenome | biome: human feces; feature: human gut; material: feces | place: Australia | collected 2012
AAAAATGGATATGCAATTAATATGCCACTTTACAACGTATTGTTAAACTAGAGCCTACATCAAATAGTAAGATGCTAAGGGCGAATAATATAGCTACAGATCCCATCGTGTAAAACAATCCGGTCGCCAGCAAGCAACCGATTAAGGTACGGTATGTCCAATTGAATTTTCGTGCCCCGTAACTGTACAGGCTAAGAGCCAATGACCAAAATAACATGGCTATCAGCCCTTCATAATGATAGCTATCTTTCATTAGGTAAAGATATTGGAATAGGATGGGGAGAAAGGCCAAGGGCAGAAGATACAATGCCGGATGTATCTTTCGTAAGGTCAGCCAGAATAACCAACCGGAGATTCCACCGATCAAGGCGGTCACCAGCGATCCGATCAGCGGCACCTTGAAAAACTGTATAATAAATTGGGAGCAAATCGTAGCCAATCCTCCAATTGTCTTAAGTATATTCAATACATATTCGGTATCGAACAGGAAAATCTGCTGTTGTTCCCGGTAAAAGAAGGTTGCTTCTTGAGTGGTTTGTAAATGTAACCCTAGAAGGCTGGTGCATAATAAGAGCAGAAGAATAGGTGTGATCTTTTTGCTTAAGTTATTCATGTTCTTTTTACTTTATGTATGTTTCCCAGATTCGATTTATTTATGATAAGTAACGTCAATCCCCTTACTTCCTTTGGCAAGTTTACTGATTTTCCGTATATTAGATGATACTTTTCCTGTGATAAACTCGGGTATGTTATATGATTTCATGAACCGATGATAGAAATCCGTATCTTTCTGTGGTAATAGGAACGGTTTGGAGGCATTTCCGCTCTCGTCGATATAGGCGAAATAAGGTCGGGTATATAATCCGTCGATTCTTCGGCTGCTGAAAACGATCCACCGGCTGTTGCTACTCCATGAATGATAACTCTCCGTGTCTGTGCTGTTCGCGTTTCGTAAGGGATGGAAAAAACCACTCTCGATATCCAGAATATATAAATCAGCGTCTTTATGCCAGATAGAGAAGTTCCCGTAGCCCGATAAGGTGAATAACAAGAATTTCCCGTCGGGAGAGACACGGGGAAAAGAGACACTTTTCCCATTCTCTCGTACATTATATAATGTGTCTATCTCTGATGCGAAACTCCTTGTTACCGGATCAAACGCTATGGAGCAAAGATTATACTTTACCTCCGAATACTCGTGGGGCATCGAACGTGCCTCGGCGGTACAGAAATAAAGCGTTCTTCCGTCGGGGGAAAAGGTAGGGAATGTCTCAAAAGCCTCTTTCGTACGAATGGCGGGAGTACTGATGATCTCACTACATCCGATTGGCTATCGAAAACCTCGACCCTGTTTTTGTCATTGGAATGAAAGCTCTGGCTCGTTTGGTTTACCGAGAATGCAACGTATTTCCCGGAAGGATGCCAAGAGGGATAAACCAAGGGGGAAATCGTTTGCTCCGTTTTCGTATTTAATTTCTCTATTTTATCTCCGTCTATCAAATAAGTCCCGGCGTATTTATCTCTCATGTGGAATAACATCTTGTTGGGGTTTTGCATACAAAATGAATGGCAATTCATGCAATTTTGTCCACTGTGTTTATTTTCCATAATGGGACTTTGTTCGTAGGTTTCCAGGCTCCGTTGGTAAATACCCATCTGGTTCCAAAGTTCATATCCGGGCTCTATCAGACGGTAGGCTAGATAGGAATCCATAGGTTCCTGTGCGATAAACAACGAGAATTCCGGATAGCTCAGCCATTCCTTATCCTTAGCATAAAGTTTTACTTGTATCGTTTTGCCTGTCGCTTTCCTAAGTAGCTTTTTCCAGTTGGCGGCAGGAATATGGAATTGCCCCTTTTTTTCTTTCACCTGCAACTTCACTTCCTCAAAACAGAAAACAGCGAACGCTTCCGTATGTGCATTCTGTATTTTAAAATTCAGGGGAGCGATATTATTCGGTATCGTTACATCTGCGTAATCTGGGTATAATATCGGTTTCTCAGAGGTTTCCTTGCTTACCGGAACCGTGTCTGAACATGAAAATATCCCCAGTACGATAAAACATACACATATAATATATAGATAGTGCTTTTTCATGGCAATGAATCATTTAAGAAGGTAATAAGACCAATAGGTGTCTCCAAAAGAGTTTTTTATCAATTGGGGTAGCTGTGGGTTATTCCGGTTCTGCAATACAAGATTCCTGTAACCTGTGAATTTCCGGATGACATTTTCGGACACGTTGAACCGTCTCCAATAATCCGAGTCTTTCTCGGCTAGTAAAATAACCGCTTCTTGGAAACTCGTCGGAAGGGAAGGAAGTGTAGATGTACCGTAATATTTCTCAATGAATGTCTGGAAAGATTTCATATCCTTGGATAAAAGATAGATGGCTCCGACAAATTGGATGGGAATCTGATTCTCCGGGTTTTGTTCTGCCCGGATCAATAAATCATGTTCTAACCCGTTTACACCGGAAAGGTTGTTACGAAGGGGAAGTCCTTTTCGTTTAATCCCCAGTACCGGATCTTCTTCTATGGCTTTATCATTATATAGAAATTCCCTATGTCGTTTTGCCCAGTCGTGATAAGCGTAAGTCTTCTCTAATATATCGATGTACTTCTCAGCGATTGGATATGTACCGTAAATCAAGTTGGTTTTGACTAGACGTTGTAGGTTCCGGGGATTACCGGCCCCAATCACGGTGACATATCCTTCAAATGCCATCTCTTGCGATAAGGCGATTTCTCCAAGCGTAAAATAGGCGTCGCTAAGTAAGGTCGATACGGAAGAAGTCTTATTCCAAGAGGCTAATAATCCTTGAGGCCCGTGTTGATCGAACGCAAACATCCGGTTTCCTAACTCGCCTTTCTCAGCAAGGGCGTTGTTTAGGTAAGTCAAGTATAAGTAATTCTTGATCGGACCTTGGCAGTTCCGGATGATTTGATCCCATTGTCCGTTTCGGGCATAATAATCTAGTTCCTTTAGTTGATAAGATTTTTGATCATTATATCTTGGTATCCCGAACCTGCAAAGTGCGAGAATTATGATAAGTTGTACGGAGATCTCTATCCAATCTCTCTTTTTCGAAGTGCCTTTAGGCCATGTAAATGCGAAGATCAGCGAAAGCGGCAAACTGACCCAGGAAAAATATATGACATTCGGAGCTTGTAAGATCGGATGATAATAGGCATCCGGTAGGAACGCAAAATGATAATCGGTGACGACTGTCGCCCATACGCAACTGGTCGCTATGAGTGTAAACTCGATGGGGATCACCAAGAAGATAACTCCTTGTTTGAATTGGCCGAATAATTCCTTGATGAATGCGCAGACCGTGAATAATCCGGCTATAGGCCCTCCTATCCAGAAAAGTAGAGGTGTGATAAGTAGAGCCGTAAATAATCGGAATCGAAAGTTATTGATGCGTATCCACCCATTCAAACAAAGTAGGCAAATTAAAAAGGCCACTGTTCCTTGTAGTAAGTAATTGAAATCGTATTGAGCCAATAATAAGGATAAGACGGGGAGTAAGTAAATCAGATACAACTCTTTTTCCGGGGTGATTTGCCTTACGACAGCCCTCATGGTAAGCCCTATGCCAGTGAGCAATGCGGCAAAGATAAAGGGACCGAGATAAGGGGTGATAAAAAATTGTGTCAAAAATTCCCCGATGACCGAAGATAAACCTCCCGGATAACTGATTTTATCCGCAAGATAGTCTCCGGAAAATTGAAATAGTTGAAGCTGCTCGATATAAAAGAAATGAAACTTGCTGGTTATTTGCAAGAAAACCCCTAATATGGCAAACAGTATCAAACCGAAGAGTATTTGTTTATATCTCATGGCTAGAGTATACGTTTCATTATGATTTAAAGTCAAACAAAGATATGTATTTAAAATGAAAAAAGCGAATAAGCATTCGCTTTTCGCTTTTGTGAGGGGGTAACCACACATATCACATGCCTGGTTACCCGATATTAATGTTAACCCACTTGTTTATTTCCAATTTTCATTTTGAACCAAGAGGCCGTCCATCTTTTGAATCTCATTCAATGGAATAGGCAATACGCACCATTTTGCGTTATAAACGCTATTCGCATATTTCAGTAAGAATTTCTTTTCAAAAGAAGCGTAGCTGTTCAACTCATCGGCGATGATACCCCAGCGAGCCAAATCATACCAGCGGTGACCTTCAAGAGCCATCTCAATCTTACGTTCCCAACGTAACGCTTGCGTCGCAGATGCTTTGGAAGCGAATTGAGAATCGGGATATAAGCCGATACGGTAGTTTGCCGCGGCATTCGATAAAGTCTTTCCGTTTACCTTGTCCTCTAATACGTATGAGGATGTAGTCTCTGCCATACCATTATTCGGATCGGCAGCCTTTACATATCCGTTGGCGGCACGGGCACGGACTTGATTGATATATTTACCAGCCTCCTTATGGTTGCCTGTTTCAATCAATGCCTCGGCGTACCATAGTAATACGTCTGCATAACGGATCAGGTGGAAGTTCTTCGCAGAAGAGTTCGTTACTGTTACGATAGACAAGCTACCCTTGTCTGCCTTACGCGGGATGTTCTTCTTGTTCAGGTACAAGCCACCATTACTATAATCACGTACCCAACCATCCAAAGATGAAGGAACTGTCCAATCCCAGAACGGAGTATTGAAACGTCCGGTTGAAACATCCAGACGCGGGTCGGTGTAAACCGTTAGATCCGTATGAGGAATGTTGTTTGCGTCTAGTGTCGTAAGCGCAGGGCTGTTTTTATACTGACCATCCATCATCGGCAGACCGTTTGCGTCAACGATATGTGAGTTTACCAAATCGTTGGAGGGCTGATAGAATCCCCAACCTCCTGTACCTAACGCACCGTTAAAACCGATGTGCCATGGTCCGTTGATGCTGGAAGTTTCTTCCACAGTACCAGTGATTGCCATTTGGATATCAAATACAGACTCGCCAGTCCAATCGGCTTCACCTGCGATGTGAAGCTCCTCATATGTGTCAGCCAATTTGTATTTTGTGCCGTTATTGTCTTTACCGTTCGCCATGACTTCCTCCAAAAGGCTCTTGACCTCAGTCCAACGGTTTTGTGAGCCGTTCTTTCCATCGTATGGAGAAGATTGATACATTTTTACTTTTGCCAATAAGGCCCCTGCGGCCCATTTGTTTATACGCCCCTTGTCGGTAGTCCAGCGATCTGGAAGATTGTCGTACGCAAATTGTAAGTCATCGATGATCTTATCCCAAATATAAATGTAGTTACCACTCTCGTCTACATTAGAAACCTGCGGGTTTACGTTCTCTTGCATAGCCAGATCGTCCACGTAAGGAACAGCGGCTCCAAATAATTTTACAACCTCGAAATGCCAGAAAGCACGGAAGAAGCGTGCCTGTGCGATCGTTTCCGTATAGTTGTCTTTCGCCTCTCCATTGACCGTTGACATTTCTTCTTTGGCCATGTCTGCCAACTTGATCACGTTGTTTGCCACGAAAACACCGTTATAGCATTTTTTCCATTTCACGTTTAGGTAACCGTTGTCTGTGGTAAACGTATAGGTCTCCAAACTTGTGAAGTCCGGTTGGTCTTGATACGTGGAGCCCTTATTGGCACTACCGCCCATCACGTCGCCATATACATAGTTACTCAATGTTGCCTCGAAATAGGAGTTGTCGTGCATTTTTGCATACATACCTGTCACCAATTGCTCTACCCCTTTCGCTGACACGAAATCTTGCTCACTTACTGAACCAGCGGGTTTGACCTCTAGAAAATCCGAACAAGACGTATTTCCTAAGGCTAGAACTGCCGCCATTGCGGAATATATAAATATTTTTTTCATTATTGTTCTACTTAATTGTTAATATAATCAGATTTTCATTCCTAGTTTTAGAACGTAACATTAACTCCAAGGATAAATTGACGTGGCATACCGTATGAACCATAGTCTGTACCCATGTTACGGTCTTTAGAATTACCGGAACCATCATCCGTACGAACCTGAGGATCCAATCCGGAATAACCGGTCAATGTGAATACGTTAGAGATCTGACCATAGATACGGATCTTGTCGAATTTGATCTTGTTCATCCATGCTTTCGGCAAGGTATAACCCAACGTTAATGTTTGCATACGCAAGAAGGAACCATCCTCTATGTAGCTGGAATTAGATTCGTTGGCCGCAATCGTACTTTCTCCTGTAGCGGTTGCCCACATCGGGTAGATTCCGTTTGGATTCTCCGGGCTCCAAGAGTTGTCGCGACGATCTTTTGAATAAGCAGATTGTAAAGAACCGTAGTGTGTATAGTATTTATACATGGCAAAGATGTCATTACCTACGGAGAAGTACAAGTAAGTGCTCAAGTCGAAACCTTTCCAGCCTACGCTTAAGTTAACACCACCAGTCAAGTCCGGATGCGGGTTACCGATGAATGTACGGTCACTTGCGTCGATCTTACCATCGTTGTTCACATCTTTCACCTTGAATTGACCTACGTATTGAGACGGATTTAACGAAGCGGCGTCTGCCGTACCGTATGGTAATACTGCGCCTCCAGCATCATTCTTATAGTTGCGAACCTCATCCTCGCTCTTGTAGATACCATCCACCTGATAACCGTGGAACATACCAACCGCATGCCCCTTCATCATGACATTCATGTTGGAGATACGAGTACCTTCGAAGATACCGGCTTCCGTACCGATCTCTGTCAATTTGTTCTTATAGTGAGAAAGGTTCACGCCAATCGAGTAATCTACCTCGCCAACCTTGTCGCGCCATGTCAAATTCAAGTCAACACCCTTATTTTCCATGTCGCCGATATTTACTTTAGGCTTGTCTGCGTTACCAGCCAAAGCAGACCAGTTCGCATCGATCAACATATCGGAGGTCTTCTTCAGGTACCAGTCGAAGTTGATGCCTAAGCGTTGGTCGAAGACTGTCGCATCGAAACCTACGTTCACCATCTTAGAAGTTTCCCACTTCGCATCGATATCACCTAAGGCCGTAACACCGTATCCTGTCATTACGTCTGTATCACTACCGGTGATGCTATAGAGCCACGTGTTACCTGTGCCGTAGCGGAATGCCCAGTTGTATGCTCCGATATTAGAGTTACCCGTCGTACCGTAACCGGCGCGCAACTTGAAGTCGTCTAACCATGTACGAGTCTTTTCCATGAAATTCTCGTCTGACATACGCCATCCCAAAGATACGGAAGGGAATGTACCCCAACGGTTTTTCTCGGAGAATCGAGAGGATGCGTCTCGACGAACGGTCACGGTAGCCAAGTATTTGCCTTGGTAAGCGTAATCAGCACGTCCGAAGATACCAAACATGGTGCTGGGTGAGTGCATGTAACCACTGTTACGTAAGTTGGCGGCAGAACCGTTGTCGATTTTCCATGTGTTCGGGTCATCCTCGAACTGGTAATCAATACGGCCGGCCTGTATCACGCGGCCTAAACCCTCGCGGATAGCTTCTGTTCCTAATACTACGCCGATTGAGTGGTCTTCGTTGATTGTCTTTTTATAAGTGGCCGTATTCGTCCATTGGTAGCCTAACCAATAACTGGCGTTCTCGTAGAACTCGTTGTTGTTACGTCCCTCCTTGTTGGTCATGATAGTACGCTTGTTCATCCAAAAGTCCCAAGCGCCACTTAAGCGGGCACTGAACTGCGTACGGATTGTCAAGTCCTCACCAATACTTTCCAATGGTTTGATCTCCGCATAGATAGCGGATTGCGCACGCAAGAAACGACGGCGGTTATCCTTACCGTGGTTAACAGACATCACGGCACTTTCCGCACGTCCACCCTCATTGTTCACGGATCCCGCATAGTCTCCACCTACCGTATAAATAGGTACCCATGGTTGGATGGAGAAAGTCTTACCGAATGTGTTGTCGTCACCTTGGCGCCCCCGCTCACCGGAGTTCTCTATTACGGCGAGATTCGTATTTTGTCCGATGTTGAACCACTTGTTTACGAAGAAGTTGGTATTTGCACGCAAAGAATAACGGCGGAACCAAGACTCCTTGATCGTACCCTCACGGTTCATGTAGCCTAAACCTACCGAGTAGGTAGCCTTCTCGCCACCACCTGTTACTGAGATCTCGTGGTTCTGCACCTTACCGGTCTGTACTACCTCGTCGTACCAATTTGTACCTTTACGAGCTTCTTCTTCTGAATAACCATCCTCCAGCATTTGGTAGTAAGCGGAACGAGACCATGTGTTTGTTCCGTCATCCTTATAGGATTTTATCCATGCGTCAATTGAACCAAACTCTTGAATGACTTGATCCTTACTATAACCAGCAGGTTTCAGTGCGTAAGGCATTGTTAAATGGCCCGAACCATCTGCTCCGATAGAGCCGAATTGTGCGTGAGCCGTGGTCAAACCGCGATATTTCAACAAGTTACGTTGACCTTCTTCTTGGAATTCCATCGCTTCCCATGCGTCCAATAGATCATAACCGTTATTAGCCATCTTGGCCAAACCGAAATAACCGTTGTAAGAAACCTTTACACGGTCATCTTTCTTTCCTTGTTTGGTGGTGATGATGATAACGCCATTCGCTCCTTTCGCTCCATAGATAGCGGCGGCGGCGGCATCCTTCAAGATCTGCATGGACTCGATATCGTTCGGGTTTACGGCATCGATATCTACGCCAGATACACCGTCCACGATCACTAATGGGTCGGAACCATTCACGGACCCTACGCCACGGATACGGATCGTAGTCTCACCCAACGGACCGCCACCAGCCTGTACGAATACACCGGCTGCCTTGCCTTGCAAGGCCTCGGCGAAGTTGGATACCGGCGTCTCTTTCAAGTCGTCCGTAGCGACTACGGCCACAGATCCGGTGATGTCTTTCTTTGCTTGGGTACTATAACCCGTTACGACTACCTCGTCCAAGGCTTGAGAATCTTCCACTAACGTAATTTTGATAGAGGTTTGGTTTCCTTTAAGATGTACTTCTTGAGTTACGTATCCAATATAAGATACTACTAAGACTGCGTTTGCAGGCACATTGTCGATTATGGCACGACCGTCCATGTCCGAGATGTTTCCAATAGTAGTTCCTTTTACGACTACGTTAGCTCCAAGGATAGGACCGGATTTGTCTACGATGGTACAGTTAACTTGTCGTCCATCTTGCTGTACGCTCATAAGTCCTGTACTGGATGTTGGATACAAATAATCTGTTTCTGTAGCAAAAGCTGTTCCGGCTCCGTACAGAAGAAAAGAAGCTCCTAAGACTAATGGCTTCCATGATACAACATTTCTCATACAAAATTAGAATTTAATGTATAATAAACTAAAAAACACAAACTATTAACAAAATGAATTCACTACTCTTTCAAACCTCTAGGGTATGTAACATCTGTTTACATCTTAAAATAGGCAAACATCATTTTCTCTTTCTCAACTTCTTCTCTGTAGCTTCTTCATTATCATGACTTTATTTGTGAAAGTCGTTTCTCGTCTTTTTTCATAACGCTAAAAAACGACTAGTGAAAACGATCGATTTTTCTAGTCATTTGCAAAGGTACGCGTTTCTTCGACACTTGCAACCCTTCAAGGTTAAAAAAATCACCCCTTATCCGCTTTCTAATCAATCAAATAGGCTATCCATCACGAAACAACCGATTCCATAAACAAACCTTCTCCTTTATCCCTTGAAAAACGCAAGATTTAGACGATCGTTTAAACTAGTCGTTTTATAAACCTATCTTCATACGATCAATAGCATATACTATATTTTCAATAGAATTTACCCTTTTATCATATATTATATATGTACGAGCGTACATATATAATATAATTATCAAGCAATCAACAGATATTCCTTATTCCTTCAAGTCTTATAATAATGAAACTTTTGTTCACCTATGAAGTAACTTTAGTTCCATAAGCTTAAAACTATAGCTTGATGCCGATGCAACTAAAGTCACAAGGGCAAAACGCCTCTTTCATGCTTTTATTGGTCAAAAAAGAGAGTAATCTATGTATTTGAAAGCTTTTTTCATAAATTTGTCGCTTTATAATAAACTGAGTAAAAAATGAATACACACGAACTTTGCTGCGTAGGACACATCACCTTGGATAAGGTAGTAACACCTAAGAACACCGTCCATATGCCGGGAGGAACCTCCTTTTATTTCTCGCATGCGATAAAACATTTCGATGATATCGACTATACTCTAGTGACAGCCTTGGCTGAATCTGAGATGAAAACGGTGGAGGAACTACGAGCTGAAGGTATCGACGTTGCCGTGATGCCAAGTAAGCACACCGTTTATTTCGAGAATATTTATGGAGAGAACCAAGATAACCGTACGCAACGTGTATTGGCGAAAGCAGATCCTTTCACCGTGGAATATCTGGAGAACATCAACTCTAAAATCTTCCACCTTGGTAGTTTGCTTGCCGATGATTTCTCTTTGGAAGTGGTAAAGTATTTAGCGGGGAAAGGCTTAGTATCGATTGACTCGCAAGGGTATCTACGGGAAGTAAGAGACAAGGATGTATTTGCCGTGGATTGGCCAGAGAAAAAAGAAGTACTTAAATACGTGCACTTCCTCAAGGCTAACGAACATGAGATGGAGGTGTTAACCGGATATACCGATGCCGTGAACGCAGGAAAAGTTATCTACGATTGGGGCGTGAAAGAGGTATTGCTGACTTTCGGAAGCATGGGATCTATCATTTACGACGGTTCCACTTTCCATAAAATCCCCGCTTACATACCGAAAGAAGTAGTAAACGCTACCGGAGCGGGTGATACTTATATGACAGGATATCTCTATAAACGTGCCAAAGGCGCAAGCATAGAAGAAGCCGGACGTTTCGCGGCAGCTATGACAACATTGAAAATCGAAGGAATAGGCCCATTCAACGGCACTAAGGAAGATGTGTTGCGATGCTTAGAGACAGCGGAACAACGAATGCCTGAGTAGTTGAAAATTGATAATTGAAAATTATTCGCTCTCTCCTAATTTTCAATTCTCAATTCTCTATCTTTAATTATTCTTGAATGCTTTGCAGAATGTAGTCATTAGCAAGATACAAAGCCCTAACAAGCCGACCACGATATAAGCGTATTTCATATTGAAAGCCTGCGAGATCGCTCCGATCAACAAAGGTGCGATCAACGAGCCGATAAAGCTGATACTGGAAAGGATCGTCAAGGCAATTCCCACCGGAGTTCTCGATTTAGCGCCCACTAAGCTATAAATAGTAGGCACCATACACGAGATACCCAAGCCTACCAACATAAAGCCTAAGGAATTCACGATCACCTTTACCGTCATCGATTCGAACATACCGCCCAACATGGCTGAGATAAAGAAACCGGCAAAAATAAAGAAACCCGCCAATTGCAACACCTTCTGCTTTCCTAAAACACTATAGGCGGAGTTCGTGAGAAAACGGCCTACCGTCATCATCACCATGAACACCAAGAAACCAATCTGTAAGGACTTAGGAACCTGCAATACCGATTCGAAGTAAAGTCCACTCCAATCAAACATCGCGCTTTCCACCACCAAGGCAAACAGTCCGACGATACCTAACTGGATCAACAGCATTTCCGGCTTACGGATAAAGCTCAACAATGCCGGAGCTTCTTTCTTCTCCGCTTCCTTCTCTTCCTCCGGTGACTCAACCGCCACGTCTTCCTGCAAATACTTCCGGCTTACCAAAACAGTCACTCCAATCAATAACGCAATCAACGTAAAATGCCAGAACGGAGTGACGCCGGATACGATCATGATAAACCCGATCAAAGCCCCTAAACAGGCCGCCAGACTCCAACCTCCATGAAATGAGGCCATAATCGTACGTCCATAGAGCCGCTCGATACCAATCCCTTGCGTATTCAAGGATATATCGCAAAGATTCCAGAACACCCCAAAACAGAATAAATAGACACCCAGCAGATAAATATTATGTGCCGTACCGATCGCAAATAAGGCCAAGGCATATCCCAACACACTGGCCTGCGCCATAATACGGCTTCCCAACTTCGACACCAAATAACCCGCTAACGGTATCGCCACAAACTTACCTACCGGGATCAGGAACAAGACCAACCCCCAATAGAAAGCGTAATTCACCTCAAAGAAATCCTTCACGTCCGGAATACGGCTAGCCCAACTAGAGAAACAAAGACCTTGCGCTAAAAAGAAAGAAAGCATCGCATAACGAACCCGTTCCTTGGGAAAAGCGCTACCCAATGGAGTATTCATTTTTTCATTCATTATCATTTACTTTTATTGTTATCATCTATTCGAGAAAGAGGCACGAACCCCATTCCTCCGCAAAGCTATCAAATATATCCTAATCCCCTAAGTCCTAAAAGTAGAATTTATTAGGTAGATTCCCTAATGAAAAGTATATTTGCGAAATATGCACAGGAATGTTGACTAAATCGAGGATGATATGAGAAGCTGGATTATCTTTTTAGGATTATTATTTACCACATTCACACAGGCACAAGTTATTACGGGAAGGGTTACGGACTTAAATAACCATCCTATCGAACTAGCGGTCGTGATTATACAAACGAACGATTCAGTATATGTAAACTCCACCTATACGGACTCTTTGGGCTCTTTTAGTGTCAAAGCGGAGATATCCCCTTTCCTCTTAACCGTCCAGCATCTGCTGTATGAAACGTATCAAAGCACTTATGACTCACTTACGATAGGCAATATACAACTGAACGAGAAAAGCCAGACGCTTTCGGAAGTATCTGTTACCAGAGAGCGTCCCTTAGCCAAGGTTGTCGATGGTAAAATAACCTACAGCATGCCGCATTTGTTAAAAGACAAGATGGCCGTTAGCGCTTACGAAGCGATCCTAGAACTACCGGGAGTGCGGGAACAAAGCGGGAAAATACAACTTGCCGGAACAAATGGAGTCACGGTTATCATCAATGGCAAGACCACCAATATGGGTGAGAGCCAATTGGAGAATCTGCTTAAGAATATGCCCAAAGAACGTATTCAAGAAGCAGAGATCATGTATAGCGCTCCACCCCAATATCATGTACGCGGGGCCGTGATTAATCTGGTCCTTAATAACGGTATTTCCGAGACTCCCAAACTGCAAGGACAAGTCAATGCTCTATACAACCAAGGGCATTACGCTAATTACCAAAGTGGCGCTACTCTCGTTTACAACACGCCTAAATATTCTACCGATCTCATGTACTCCTTCGGCTACCACAGGGAACGGACAGGTGAGGATATCTTATCACACCATTTATTCGATGGTAAGACCTACGAGATCGAGCAATTCGACAGAGGACATACCCGGCTCCCAGTCCATACCATACGCCTAGGCAATGATTGGTTCTTGAACGATAAGAACAAACTAAGCTTCGCCTATACCTCAGAGATCCAGCAATGGACTCATCCTTTCACCTCTTCTGTAGGAACCTATTCGGATTCCGAAAACAGAAAGAAATCCGACAAACCGATCCAGATGCATAATCTGGCGCTCGACTATGCCTCCGGGTTCGGCCTTAATGTAGGGATTGATTTTACCGCTTACATCAATCATACGACACAATATTACCAAGAGAAGAAAGCTGGGAAAGAAGATGCCTTCAACGCTAAATCACAACAAGACATCCGTAGGCTCTCCGTCTACGCGGACCAGAACCATAAATTAGGAAAAGGCTGGATGCTCAACTATGGGACAAAATTCAGCTTCGCCTCAGACAAAAGTTCTCAGGTATATCATTCACTGCGCGAACACGATTGGTCCATCTCTAATAGTTACAGTAAACTGGATGAATATGTATATGATTTATATACCGGCTTTTCCAAAAGCTTCTCTGATAACCTATCCGTAAACGCCTCTTTGACCGGAGAGTATTACAAACATAAGGAGATTGATTATTGGAGCTTATTCCCAATGATGGAAATCACGTACCGAGCCCACCCCAGCCACATCCTGCAATTATCCGTTTCTTCAGACAAGACCTATCCCAGCTATTGGGAGATGCAGAATACGGTGTCTTATCTGAATGGATATACCGAGATACAAGGCAACCCGGATTTAAGGCCGTCCAGACTCTACTCTGCCCAATTGAACTACATCCTAAAAAACAAATACATTTTCACGCTATACGCAAATTATATAGACAATAATTTCAACCAGCTCCCCTATCAATCCTCCGAGAGACTAGTTCTTATCTATAAGACACTGAATTTCGACTATTCCAGTAAGCTAGGCCTAAATGTAATGATACCATTCAAAGCCGGCTCCGTGCTTGATTCCAGATTAACGTTAAACGGTTATTATGACAAGATGAAATGTGATAATTACCATGATATAAGCTTCAATAAAGATAATCTGGCATTCTATGCCGAATTAAATAATACGTTCAACATCTCATCGAAGCCTACTATCAAAGCGGAAGTATCCGGTTCTTATATTACCCGCAACATTCAAGGCCCAATGACGATCAGCAGTATGTATAACGTAGACGCCGGCTTGAAATGGATCTCCCCCAACGGCAAAGCGGAGATCTCTTTAAAAGTGGATGACATGTTTAATTCATGGGTCCCAAAAGATCTTAATCTCCAATACAAAACACAAGACTTACATATGCGTATGATCCCGGATTCCAGACGAGTCTCCTTATCCTTTATCTATAAATTCGGAGATTTTAAAGCAAAAGAGCATAAAGAGGTGGATAGTTCCCGATTCGGGAAATAAAAGTCGATGGTCTATACTACGCTTTCAACCTATATTCAGACGGGGTGACATTAAACTTCCGCTTAAAGGCCGTACAAAAATGCGCTTGATGCTCATAGCCGACCAAGCCGGCAACTTCCCCTATTGATTTATTGGTATCCAAAAGATAGTGAATCGCTATATTCATACGATAATCAAAGAGATAGTTAAACACGGTCGTCCGGAACGCTTCTTTAAACCCCGCTTTCAAAGTACATTCATTAGTTCCGACACGTAAAGCCAAATCATGTAATGAAGGCGGGTTCAAATATTCGGAACATATAATATCCCGGGCCTGATAAATTTTATCCCGATCGGAAAAGCCTACTATCTTTGCGTTAACCGGTTCTTTACCTTCCGTCTCCCGCATAAATAAAGACAAGCACTCGGTTACTTTTGCTTCGAGATACATTGGCGAGGCATTTCCCATCATCTGAGAGACCTCAAGATCATTCAACGCCACAGATAAAGCGATTGGAATCGAGAGATTCTTGGGAGCGATAAAGAAAGTCTCCCCCCTGCCGAATCGCAAATAAGCACTCCCGAAGTACTCCGTATAACGTTCCGACAAATGTTGGAAGAAATCCGGCGACACCAGAATACTTGTCATACCAAAAGTATCTCCTTTACGGAACAGATTCCGCTCTTCCTTGATACCAGAACTTACGATCATATTCGTATGCCCTTCCCGCCAAATCCGCTTATCCCGTGTCTCCGACAAAAAACATTCGACGATCCCCTGACGAACAACAGAAAGTCCCATAAACGAGTTACCGACATTTAGGGAACGCATGCAACAATCCTCCTTGCAATAGATCTGGTATCTTGTCACATTAAAATCCCTACATCTGAAATCACTGATACGATAGGTCAATAATTTGTTCTCCGCCTCCCAACAGTTCTCTTCTAGCCCTCCTGAACGATTGGTAGAAAAATAACTTATATCCGGCATTTCTAAAGCGATCGTATCTCTTCCACGAGAAGAGAGTTCTATGTGTACCATTTTTCCGTTTGATTAAAATACACTTCCTTCTTGCGTAAATAAACCAAGAGCAAAGATCCCATCTTTGTACCGGATAATCAATCCCTATAAATAGGTATATTATGAATAAAATAAAACCAGAGATAAAGGATAACATCGCGGAGACCTTGTTTATTCCCTTACTATCACGCGCTCACGAAAGTCACCGGAAAGACGCGATATTAAAAGACCCGATGGCATGTGAGCTTGTTGAGAAAATAGATTATGATTTCGCCAAGTTTGGTAAAATCACGATGAGTACTACCGGAACCGCTATCCGCCTACGCCATTTCGATCGTTTGGTCCAGCGATTCATCGACCGTAAGGTAACTGAAGATCCGGTAGTGGTATCGATCGGTTGCGGATTAGACAGCCGTTTCCAACGTGTCTCCAACCATAACCAAGCGACCTTCTACGAACTAGACTTACCTGAAGTAATCAATTTGCGTGAAAAGCTATTCCCTGCCTCCGCTAAAGATCTCACGATCAAAGGCTCTATGCTCGAGACGGACTGGATGGATATGTTGAGACAAAAACATCCTCACGGCCGCTTCCTTTTCCTTGCGGAAGGTGTAATGATGTATTTCAATGAGGAACAGGTAAAATCTGTTATCCAAAACCTCGCCCAACGCTTTCCCGGATGCGAGATATATTTTGATTTCGTCAGTAAATGGGCCGCCCGCAACTCCGACAAGCATGAATCGGTAAAACGGACAAAAGCCCGTTTCCATTTCGGACTAAACGATCCGCACACAATCGAGCAATGGTTCCCCAAGCTCAAACTGATCGAACGATTCTATTTCATCAGCGAAGAGAAAAAACGCTGGGGACTACCCGGCTTGATCATGTGGTTAATCCCGGCGCTACACAAGTCTTTTGGAATCGTAGGTTATAAAGTTGGAGAAATAAGTAAATAGGTTATCTACCAAATAAAAAAGCTAGTTCTGTATTCGATCATGAGTTTTGGTATTAAATAGAAGACCTCCACGTAGTTTATCAGAAGGACTTTCCGACAATTGTACCCCCTTTTTGTTTTTCGGGGAAGGGGGTACGATTTGGATACTCAACCGTATCTTTTCGTGCGCCTTTTTGGGCTTTCAAGCAAGACTAAAACATAAAAAAGTCCCACAATACGTTAATATTGCAGGACTTATCTCTTTTAGCTTTGTTCTTATGTGATCCGCATGGGATTCTCCTAATAGAGTTACCACGCTGATATTTAAAACTTTATCTTTTGAGCTTCAAGCATATCCCATGATTTATCCCACTAATTTGCTACGTGCTTTTGCGGTAGTTTGCTCATGGAGAATACTGTGGGCAAAGATAACATTTTTTTCTAGTACTTAAAGTATATAATAATTTCTTTCGGAATAATCAGTGAAGTACTTTGTTGGAAAAACAAAATTAGGTGATGGGTATATACGGACAATATAATATTTTGCATTTTCACACATCTTATTTCTATATAGTTTTTCTGGTTTGAAAAAAAGTCATACATTTGTATATGAGTTATCTAAATTAATCATAAACGTTTAAAGTCTAATATTATGTCCTTAAGTGATACTTTATTTAATATAGCACCAAACTCTATACAATTTGATGAATTTAATCCAAGAGGTGAAACTGCTGAACAAATCATAAATGATGAAGATTTTCATAAATTGAAAGACTCCATTTCTCAAATTGGAGTTCTTGTTCCATTAATAGTCAAAAAAAATCAAGTTCCTAATACTGGAAAAGAATTTATATTGATTGATGGTGAACGAAGACTAAGAGCATCCATGGATTTAAGCCTTGAAAAAATACCTGTGAGAATTGTTCAAAGTGATGTTGAAGGGAAAATAATTGCTTATCAAATTCATCAAAATCGCAAGGCGTGGAGTAAACCTTCAGAGGCTAAATCTATTCAGAGTATTATTAATTCTATAAAAGTAGATGATCCTAATATCTCAGATACAGATTTAAAGAAAAAATTGATAGAAGTTACATCTCATAAGCCTACAGCTATTAATGATATTTTGAAGATTCTAAAATATGACGAAGATGTACAGGATAAATCCTCAAAAGGAGAAATAGAACATAGTTACTTGATCCGTATAGAGGACGACTTTATAGCTCCTGTAAATAGAGTATATCCTGAATTGATAGACACTTTTGGTGAAAATGAGATTCGAAGAATAATGATTCATAAGGCTGAACTTAAACTTCTTATCAATACGAGGTACATGATGAATTCTAGTTTTAAAGAGATATTTAAGCCTAGTTTATATCGTGATGAGATATGCACATTAATTGGGACATTTTTGCAATCGCCGGAACAGAGTGCATCTGATTTATTTACAGCCTTTCAAAATATAAAACAAAAGGAAGAGGAAAATATTAATAAAGAAGAGAATAAATCTTCGGTAAATGTTGATGGTAAAATAAATGCTAGCAGAAATGATGATAAATTGTCTGTTTCACCCAATGAGAAAAATAGGGAGCAGAATACTACTGAGCAAGGGGGAGACAGTTTGAATAAAAATAATACTAAAAAAATAGTGGAACTAACACTCCTGCTACAAATGCAGAAAGGACTCCTATAATTATTGCAAAAGCTAAAAAATCCGGTTTTAATGCTATAAAAGAGAGCTTAGAAAATCTTAGTAAACAATATACAGAAGAAGAACTTGAATACATAAAAGAAGCTATTGTATGTTTGAGTACAGAAAGAGCTTTAAAAGCATCTGTATTGATGATATGGGCTTCATCTATAAGCCGAATTTTGAAATATATAGAAAAAGACATTGCTCGATTTAACACTGCTTCGGAAACTATGCAACTACAAAAAAAGTCATTCTATAAATTTTATGCGGCTAATTTTCAAAAAAGTGCTACTACTATAGAGGATATTAAGGAAGTGGCGAAAGATATGCAATTGTTGTGCTATTTATGTTATGAGGGTATTATTACTCCATCTCAATTTAAGCAACTTAAAGGATATTATGATATAAGAAATGAATGTGCGCATCCGACAACTCTCAAATTGTGTATGAATGAGGTTTTAGCGATCTTTGAAAATTTGGTAAGTTTTATTTTTAGTAATCCTAAATTGAAATAATGAATTGTTTATTTGTTGAACCAGACTTTCCAATTCCTGCTAAAAGTAAAAATCATTCAAATTTTCTACCGATTGGTTTATTGAAATTGGCATCTTATCATAGAATAAAAGGAGATAGAATTGAGCTAATTAGGGGTAACTTTTCTGCCGAATTTACTCCTGATTTTATTTACATAACATCTTTATTCACATACTGGGCTAAATATGTGAGAGAATCTGTATCATTTTACAAGCAACTCTATCCTAATGCGACTATTCAGGTAGGGGGGATTTATGCAACATTAATGCCTGATCACTGTAAAGAATATACAGGATGTGATGTCGTTTACAGTGGGCAATTTGGAAATGCAGAGAAGTGTCAACCAGCTTATGATTTAGTAAATGTTGATTATCAGATAATTCATGGAATGAGAGGATGCTGTAGAAAGTGTGATTTTTGTGGTATTTGGCGTATTGAAAAACTTAATTTTAAGACGGCAATAGAAATCAAGAATGAAATAATCAAAAATCATATTATTTTTTATGACAATAATATGCTTGTAAATCCACATATTAAAGATATTCTTAATATGCTGAGTAATACAACTTTAAATAATAGAGTTCTTAAATGTGAATGTCAAAGTGGTTTTGATGGTCGTATATTAGAGAAACATCCTGAATATGCAAAATTATTAAAAGGAGCACGCTTTGAAAATATTCGTTTAGCATGGGATTTCAAATATGAACAGTATTCCGAAGTTGAGAATTGGATCCGTATATTGAATGAAGCTGGTTATAAATCGAAAGACATATTTATATTCATGATTTATAATTGGGATTATTCATATGAAGTAATGGAAAAGAAACGGCAGAAGTGTTATGAATGGGGAGTACAAATAGCCGATTGCCGATATAGACCATTGAATCAAACTTATGATAATTATAGTCCACAAAAGAAAAGTCAAGATAATAATGATTATTATATTCACTCGAACTGGACGGACTATCTAATTCGTAGTTTTAGAAAAAACGTAAGGCGACATAATATTTGTATTAGATATAATATTCCTTGGGATCAGTATGAACGTAAAAACGAAGTTATATATTCAAAGAAAAAGAATATAGGCAATGATTATAATAAAGACTTGGCTTTAAACTATCAAGCTAACAGACATAAATAAATTTTGTAGATCGTTAAGGGATTTATTGGTTTAGTGGAGAATGGATTGAATGATAAATCCAGAGATTTTTTCATTATAATTCAAATAAAGAAGTGATTATAATCGACGTCCTTTCTTCCGCTTCTTAGGCTTTACCACTTTTTCTTCTGAATTAGTTGGAAAAAATGCTTCTGATGAAGCAAAAGAAATGAATAATTTAGATGTTTGATTGCTATCCTGCTTGATTTCTCTTTTTCTTTCGCCTGATTGAATTCCTTGCTCCTGTAGTTTAAATTGTTCATATATAGAGCTGTTCTTCATCATATTGTGAAAATCGAATGAATCAGTTTATTGTCGCTGATAATTGAATAACTTATCAAATCCTTGCTCTGCTTGTTGGAACAATTTTACACGATCAAAGCCACCTTTGATTATTCCTTTATTAGTATTCTTATGATTGGTGAGTGGTGATAGCTTCTTTTTATTGGCTTGATCTTTCCTGCTCACAATCAAATGGCAATGTATATTCAGTTCATTATTGGAACGGTTACGGTCAAAATGAATCTTGCCGTAAAACTTTATATCCGAAGCAGATAGTTCTTTATTGAAGTTCTTGGCATATTCAGGAATAAAAACTTCACGAATATATCTTTTCATTGCTTCGGCTTGTTCCTGTTCTGTGTTACCCATCGCCCGGAGTTCCTTTTCCGATGGGCTGACATGGATAGCATAAAACTTAGCATCTGTTTTCAGGAGTTGCCCGATATTAGTATCTATATCTTTTATTACTTTTGATTTGTAGATGTTATCCTCCATCAGATTGAAAAAGCCTTCGGTATAGATACCCTTTTCCATGCGTTCCAAATCTTCATGTTCTAAATAATTAGTTAGCTTTCGGCTACTACCAGCATTATTATACGTTCCGTTTGATGGCGGGGCAAAGTCTATGTGCATAATCTTATGTATTTATCAGATTGCTGATTTTGGCTTTCAGGTTCTCTTTCTTCTTGCTATCCATCACACCGCAAGCAGAAAGTTCCGAATAGAGTTGTATCAGGTGAAGTAACTTTTTATAATCCCGTTGGTGTATCTGATAGAGTGCATTAATCTGCTTGGATTGGTTGTTTATTACATCAGCATGATTGCCGAACTGCTCACTTAGCTTTTTAAGCACGGCTGTTTGTCTCTCCTGACTGGCTTCTATTTGAGAGAGAATAAGAGTTTCCAAAGTTTTGCCGATAGCATCGAAACGCAAAGCGATAGAATTTGTTGCCCGTATCATGGGATTTAGTTGTTCTTCCTCATAGTGACGGATGAAGCGAATAATATCATCCTGTCTCTTATTTATTTTCGCCAGTTCCGATTTTACGGATTCAGGGGCTTCGGATGGGTTGATATGTGCCTTATCTATATACCCGAACGCCAACTTTACAA
>OJNL01000757.1_pt1 | contig 21351 bp, 18 predicted proteins | sample 1597581 | NCBI WGS metagenome assembly OJNL01 (sample SAMEA2452133, study PRJEB22498) | human gut metagenome | biome: human feces; feature: human gut; material: feces | place: Australia | collected 2012
TCTATGGTTTTCTTAGCACCGCTTTCGTAGTCGGACGGCATTACGCATCACCGCCTTCGTTTCCTTCGGGCATCTCAAACGTGCTGAACGCTTCGTTCTGGAGCCAGCGGATAAAGTCGCTCATTGCCGCACAGACCTCATCTTCGTTCGGGGAATGGAAAAGAATTGTTTGTCCGCCGTTAACGTCCATAGCGACAATACAGGGTTCGTCAACAACACGATCCTCCGCATAGTCAATGGGGCAGATTTCCACGCTGACTGCGATCAGGTTATCGTAGTTGATAATATCGTTACTCTGTGTCAGGATATTCTTAGCCATGATTTTTCACCTCCCGTAAAAGCTCATAGAGCTTGTTGTGATATTCCTCCTGAAGCTCGTCAAAAGAAGAAAACACGGTGTCAAGCGTTTTTCTGTCTATCCTGTCACCGAGCATATCCATGACAATCGCTTCAAATTCGCTGTGAAAGCTGTAAAACAGGTCGTTTACAGACTTTCAGGCGGCTTCGGGATCTGCGTCCTGCTTATAATAACCGAGCTTTTCCCATACTTGCTTGTCGGGACAGTAATAGCGATACATCTTGCCCTCACCGCAGGGGATAGCATAACCGAAGTCGAGCGCACCCTCACGGAGTCCCTGCTTGAGCGCAGCGACACTGATACCGCTTGTCTGTGCAATCTCGGTAAGAGCGACGTTTCTGCCCGTAAAAGCAGGATTGTCCGCCTTCTTCTTTGCAGCCATAAAAACACCTCCTTTCTCGGTCAGACAGCCACGCCATAGCCGAAATCACGCCTGATCTGTTCGTCAATGTTACGGCTCTCACAACCTTCGTTAAAATGATAAGTCAGTACCTCGTTGTAGAGGGAACTAATGAAATATCTGCGGAAGTCCTTAATATCGTCAATCAAAGCCATTTTTTCAATGACACTTTCGACCATGTAGATATTGGCTTTAAGCATCTTTGACTGAATAACGGTTCTGGGGAATGCTGTACCTCTGAGCGTGGTATAGGGCAGAGGTGAACATATCTCATCAACGATAAAGCCAACGATTTCATCTGCTTCTGCATAACCGTCCCGACCGTCCTGACAGAGCCAGTCACCAAGATGCCAGTAGTCGAGATTCTCCCTGATAACTTCCGTGTAATACTCAACTTCTTCTGCGTTATATCCGTCGGTCACTCTCTCAGCAGATTTTTCAACACCCGAAATGTTGAAAGTTGGCTTTGCCGCCGCAGGAATGATAGAGGATTTATCACTCAGTAATTGATTTTTTTGTATTGAATTGTAAGTATTATATTGTCCCTGATTTTCAGACAGCGGAGTTTCAGCAGGTGGATTGTCCAGATACGGGTTTTCCACCCCCTGTTTTTCGTCCGCAGAAGAAACAGCAGCTTTTGCCTTGCCGCCCTCACGAATCGTGATAGCCTTGCGTCTGGTCTCGGCTTCAAGCTCGTCAGCTTCTTCCTTGCTGACAGGAACATCAAAAAAGCTGTACACATATTCAAAGCAATTATGAACGCTCTCGTTAGACAGGAGCTTTGTACGAACCAGATAGCCCAAGTCAATCAGTTTGTTCACAGCGTTATGCACGGCAGTCTTGCCCTCTTTGCAGATAGCTTTCAGTCCTGACATAGAGAAATTCCAGCTATTCGGCAGAGAAAGAACCTTCATCATAAAGCCGATCAGTTTGTTTCTGATCTTATTGCTCCTGATGAGCTTTGCACTGATAATGGTGAAATTACTGTCCTTCTTTACACGGTTCAGGGTAGCGTTATCTGCTGTGAAAGTCTCCATTTCTTTGTCATACTTCGGGATAGAGTCGTCCAGTTCAGAGTATTCATAGAAATCATAGAGATAGCTGATCCTGCCCGTAGGGGACTCATTTGGCATCAGCAAGGTCTTTTTGACATATCCCCATTGCTCCAGTTCAGCAAGCTGAGACTTGATCGCTGTTTCCCCGTCCTCACAGATAGCCACAAGTCCGGCTATCGTGAAATTCCATGAAGGCGGCAAGTCATTGATCTTACCGAGCAGTCCTATCGAATCACAGCCGATATTGGTTGAACGCACAAAGCAGTTGCTTAGAACGGCATAGCCGCCTGACCTATGTACCCGGCAGATCGTATCTGGTATTGTCTTTTTTGCTTTTTTCATCTTGTCCATTTCTCTCACCTCGGCTTACGCTCCGTACACAAATTCCATATTGGATATTCGCAGCTTGTTGACCGCATAGACATGACCATACGGCTTCTGCACCACAAGGAGGAAACCTCTCTTGCACAGCTCATACACAGCGGTACGAAGCTCATCGAAAGTGAACTGCGAAAGCTCACTGTAATGGCGAAGCTCATCGACCGTAACGTAGTCAAAGTCTGAATGGTTAAGCATAGCCGTCAGCAGTTCGTCACAGGCTTTGGCTTCAAAATGGTAATTGAGCAGATTGATCTCAGTAGGGTTCGGCATAGAAAGACCTCCTTGACAAGTTTCATCTGAAATAAAAAAGCTCCTCATCATCCTGTTTGTGTACAGGCTCAGTGAGAAGCGATGTGCAATATTCAATTTTTAGGCATAAAAATAGCGGACAGCACTTCTGTTATGAAACACCGTCCGCTATTGTCCATTATTCAATTTGCTTTGTCAACAGGCTTTCTACCGTTTGTTTTAGGGTTTCTACCAACTTTCTACCAACCTTGACGGCGGTAGGTATCTACCAAGTTTCTACCCAAAATCTTAAATCAGGTAGATTTTTGAGTTTGACGAAATAGCGCGGTTTCTGAGATTTCTACCTCAAAAAGTGACGTAAAATAGAGTTCTAAATGTCTCTTAATGACCACTAAGGGATACTAATGCCGAATAGCGTCAATAATACCATAAATTTGGAAAGGAGAGTATGATTTAGACTTTACTTATCATACATGAATAATTATGAGTGAAAATAATAGAGAATTGTATTATGAATTACTTTCTGTAAAGGTGCCAGATATTCTTGAAAAGGATTGGAATATGAGTTTCAAAGATGCAAATGAGAAAGAAATAGCTATAAGAATATTTGAATGGAAGTATGGCCCGCAGGATATGTTTTCCGATATGTCTTTAGAAGCGTGGCAAGACGAGACAATTGTCAAATTTAATAAAGGCTATTATAAGGGTAAAATTTCATTTTCTCTGAATTTAGAAAAAGTTTCAATATTTAAGCTGATGATTAGCATTATAACATTTATTGTTGGAGATAAGAATACCATTAACACGTATGTTGGCTCGATTCAATCTATATCTGATGTATTTAAAACAGCGTTAAATGTACATATGATTAAAAATGATCATCATCGTTGCGTTTTTTTGAAAATAATTGAAATTTCTAAAAATAACTCTAATAATCCAGTTAATGTAAATGATATTGATATCTTATGTAATGAGGATGGGTCTTGTAGTTATTCGGATATTTTTAAATGTTCAAAATATGATATTTATGAGAAATCATGTATGGTTAAAAAAGAACAAATTATAGATGCTGTAAAATATCTTGAGAAAAAGAATGTTATTAGATCTAATGATGAAAAAAATTATTATATATGTTAATAGGATAGATGAATATGGATGAAATATTGGTAATAGGCAAAGATGATGAAGATGGTATGCACTATTTTTATTATTGTATATTAACCCAGTTAAAAGATGAATTTGACGAAAATAGGTCAAATAATAGTGCAACTATTTTATATAAAGTCATTTCGAAAATTTTAAATGGTCAAGAAAAGGTTACTGTGGTTATTGATAATAATTATATTGATAAAATATATCGGGATTGTTACTATAATCATTTTTCCGGCAAACATTTTGAGTATTCTCGCTACTGTAAAAGAGTATTTTTATTTCTTGGAGATTGTTGTGAATATATTGCAGCATATAATGAAGAAAAATTGCAAGATAATTTTATTGGTTGCTTTGTTGTTAAGCCGTTAAAAGTTGGTGCGATTGGTAGAACACTGTTAAATCCTAAATATATTTTCGGTGATTATGATTCAAAAAATATTTACGTTAGAACAACAAATTATTGTGTGCATTTAAGAGGAATGAAATTGTTCGTAAATGCATTTCCGTATTCTATGCAGGATAGTGAAACTTTGACATGTGCTGAATCAACATTATTAAATATTTTTGATTATTATAGTAATCAGTATAGCGATTATAAATTCATGCTTCCTAGTGAAATTTTCAATGTAGCCAAGTTGAATGGGTATGAAAGAATTCTTCCAGCTACAGGGATGAGTTATATGCTCATGTCAAGAATAATGGTCGAATTCGGTTTTTATCCTAGATTATATTTAAAAGATGCAATAAAAAATGATGAAGAATTAATTAGGATTCTATCTTATTATGTTGAATCAGCAATTCCTGTTGCAATAGGAATATGTAGAGAGGATCATTATAATCACTCAATTGCTTGTATAGGACATGGAAAAAACAGAATTGAAAATATGCTAAAAAAATTATACAGAGTATCTACAAACGATTTTGTAGAAGATGATATAGAAAATGTAGTTGAAGATGTGCTTTACATTGCTGATAGTGCCAATACAATAGATGAGTATATTGTAATGGATGATAATTTAGAACCATATTCAATTTATAAGACTACAATTAAAAAAAATGATGCCATTTCAAATGAAGAAGTAAAACTTAATAATTCTCAACTTATATGCCTTGCTGTTCCACTGTATAAACGAATGTATTTAGAGGCAAAAGATGCTAGAGCAATATGTGTAGAGATATTAAAAGAAAAACAGCTTTCTTTTGTTGCACAATATCAAAAATTATTTTTTAAATCTATAGGTACTGAAGAAAATCCGATTGTAATTAGAATTTTTTTAGCATCTTCTAGAAATTTTAAAAATGACAGAATAATGGCTTTTAAAGAAGATGATATTTGTAAAAAAATCTATAGTGTAACTCCATTTCCGCAGTTTGTGTGGGTATGTGAATTGTATGATCTGAAACATTACAAAAATCAAAAACCTTTAGGAGAAATTGTTTTAGATGCAACATCAACGGCCAATACAAAACCATTTGACAGTGTAATTATGGTTAATTACCCTGGCAAATACTTAACACGTCATTATAACGGAAGTAGTAATGAAATAATTGAAGATATTATGTGTGAACTAGATTGCCTTTCAAATTTGGAAACAGTTGGAGGATATAAGCTTTTAAAATTTGAGGCAAAATTGGATTTCTTTAAGATGTATAAAAGCAATTTGCACAAAGTATCAGATTTATAGAAGTCAATATTTGGCTAATTTCACGTTTTTTCTGCTCGAGTATTGACAATAAGAAAAAAATGAGTACAATATAAAAGAATGATTTTATATGGAAAGAGAGTTTTAACAGTGCGATTTGGAGAGGAAGCAAAGAAAAAGTATTCACGTGGTTCATTGATAAAGAAAGTTAATGCTCGTGAAAGTGGCGCTGAGATAGAAATTTTAAATGCGGCTACGGTTGATAAGATAAACAATAGAGTCCTTGTTTCTATAAAACAGCATGAAATAGAACGGAATAGCGGTTTAGAATTAGCCGCTAAGATATATACACATTAAAAACATTTTGTCAGATGATTAAAAATAACGTGTTAAAAATTCTGATTTATACAAATTTTTAACTATAAGGTAGTTGCTTTCATAATTCATCTATTTCATAGTCACATCACAGAGTGTTTTCTAAGTCGTAGACGTTTTGTCTGCGACTTTTTTTGTTTATCTTCTATAAATTTTGCAGTATCAATATGTATAAAGATACAAATTATTGGAAACTTATAAATAAAACTATTGACAAAATTATGATGTTGATTTAAGATATGAGTGTACACGAAAAATATCATATTTTGACATTAGGCAAGAACGGTATTCATATCTGTTTTGCTTTACTTTGTATATAAGGTCGCTTTTTGATGTTTTTCAAAAGGTGGCTTTTTTATTTATATGGTAAAAGGAGTGGCAGATTTGAATGAGTTGGATTTTGACTTGATGGTACGATTGATAGCATGTGGGCTGTATGAGAAACGACAGTGCAACGATAAGTATAGTTACAGTAGCAAGCTTTTTGCTGGGATAAATAGGCTTGCAGCTTTGGCGGCTGTGAATGAGCAATATGATATGCTCTCAGATCTCCATGAATGTGCTTTTATTGAGAATTATGCTGTGAAGCCCGTGAAAACGTGGCTTGAGGGGTGGGATAGTTATTTTGTCAAAATGGTGGAAAAGTTTGATCTTTATCATACAAATGCGCTGATAGAGTTAAGTGAAAACCGCAGATATACTCTTACTGATGATTGCGTTGATCTTATTTCTGATTCAGAGAAAGATTACGTAAATGACTTGGAGCAGCGTTACATTTATACTCTTTTGACTAATCTTTCCAATGAGTTGTATGTGGCTGTGCGTCGGTTTATTGTGGAAAATCCAATTTGCGCTGATGAAAAAATGAGTGAATTTAAAATGGAGCATTGTCAAGACTTTAAGATGATAAATAAGATATTCTCGGAAGCCTACGAAAATGTTCCAAACGGGAGTTATGTTTGTCCGAAATGCGGTTGGACAATGACTTTTTATGGTGCGCAGGCACAGTGCTGTAACAAAAGCTGTTTGAAAAATATACCGAAAAAAGATGATTTGAAGCCATTGAGATTTCAGGACGGCAATTGGCGGCTTAGGCATGGTGTTATGAGATATATGTGTTTGCCTGGGCAGTTGGAGTTGAAAATACAGAAAAATGCGGAAAAATATGGTTGCGGGGCAGAGCTTTGGCCTGACAGAGATAAGTATGATGTAAAGATAACTTTGCCTGACGGGCAGGTTTGGGCTATTGACGCAAAGACCCACAGAAATCCTTATATGCTGAAAAAGCGCATTGAAAATGACTATGTTTTTACTCATACTAAGGCGCAAAAAGTCTTTTATGTTGTGCCTGACGATTGTTTGACGGATTATCCTGATTATTGCAAGATATGCAATGATGCGTTAGCAAGCAGTTTTCCTGATTCAATTGCTAAATGCATTTCCATGAGAATTTTTTCAAAAGAGCTGAAAGGAGAGATGGAAGATGTCAAGCTTAGAAACTATCAAAAGAAGTCTTAGAAATTATCTTCCAACTTCTGTGAATATTGATGATTTCATCAAGGCGGAAATGACCCTTGCTCTTTTGGAAAAATGTAAGCCCGAGGGCGCCCCCACAAAGGCGTATCTTCTGCTTCATAATTACAGCCTTTTGGGCGAGGTAGTTTGCGATGAAACTGCTTTTCTGCTTCAAAAAGCTCATAGACTTTTACATTCTTGCAGTTCAAAGATGAATTGGGCAAAAGTTCTTGAAAATTACCGCAATGCTCAGCCTGAGTTTTGTTTGTATATTTTTACAGAGGAAATCGAAAAGGGCAGCAAGGTCTTGAAATTTGCCCGAAACACCGAGCTGGCAGTTGAGCCTGACCGTGCGGATGTTTACTTTGAATATATCAGAAAACACAAGGAAGAAAGGTATTTTGAGTATGCAAAGGGTGGGAAATACAGCTACAGCATTAAGGACAAAACAAGCTCCACTGTATATAGCGCTGATGTTGAGATACCTGACCGCACGCCGCAAATGCATATAAGTTCTCCGCCTAAGAAAACCAGAAAAAAGATAAGTATTTCTACAGATGAGTTGCTTGCAAGTGCGGCTGAAATGGCTGAGAAAAAGCCTGATGATTATTGCTATTCTATACTCAAAAGCAACACCCTTAAAGCTGTCACGGAGGGCAATGTTAAGAGCGCAAACAGGCTTGAGATCGACAAGATAACAAATCTTGTGGGCATGGTCGGCTCAGGAAAATCCACTCTTATGAAAGTGCTGTCTTATCACCTTGCAAAGGCTGATAAAAAGGTCGTTCTTGTGCTTGACACTGTTTCAAGTGTGCTGGAGATGTGTTCTTATTTATCTCAGTTTGGAGTTAGTGTTTCACCTGTGATAGGCAGGAGCGGACGTGAAAAATACATCGATCAGGCGGCGAAAGCTCATGAAAAATATTTGCAAAATGAGTATTCTAAGTATCTCACTGCCCCTTGTATTATCGACGGCATGGCAAAAAATAAGAGCGACAAAAGTTCTGTACCAATGTTTGGAAGCGAGCCGTGCAGGTCGCTTATGAAAAATAAAAAGCACTATAATTGCCCTTATATGGATATTTGCCCTGCGGTGAGAATGTACCGAGAGGTTTATACGTCAAATGTTATCGTGACCACTGTGCAGGGGCTTGCGGCAATAAGGCTTCTTGGGGATAACAAGCTGTTTTTGGAATATGTGCTGGAGCAAGCTGACCTTGTGGTATTTGATGAATGTGACAAGGTGCAGAAAACACTTGACGAGTTTTTCACACCGTCAGCAAGCTTTGATAAGTTTAGGCAGAATGCGGCGGCTTTGTGCAGTGAAGCAATGAACAAGGAAACGGAAGCTCTTGACGGCATGGAGAAAAATGAATCGGGATATATCCGTAAACTTATGAGATCTTTAGGAGTCTGCATGGCGGTGAGAGAAGCCATAAGTGCTTATGGTGGCACATGGCGAACGATACTTAGCAGGACGTTTTCAGCAGAAATATTGTATCAGGCAATTTGCAGAGAAAACCAGAAAAATAAATACATATCTGACAAATCACTTGAGCATATGCGGCGTGTGACTATTGGATTGGATCATGACAAAGACATTGAGCATATATTAAAATTTGCCTTGTCGGAAGATGATTTAAAGATTTTTTCTTCCGACATAAGCGATTGGCTCACGGACAATAACTGTAAGCCTGACAAGACTTTTTCTGACCATATCAAGCTTTATCTTGTGGTGGCGGCATTCGATAATTACATCAGGGAGATAAGCGATTCCTATTTGTTTTTGCCGTATGAGCGGAAAACACAGCAGGAGCTTACTGACTTTTTGTCTACACGTTTTACCTCACAGCAGAAAATTCTCCCTTCATCTGCAATGGGTAATCTTTTCGGCATGAAGAACGACCCGCAAAAGGGGCTTATTCTTTACCGTCAATACGCATTCGGACGTGCGCTTATGGACCGTATGCCTTGGCTTCGGCTCACGGAGGAGGGTCAGCCCGCAGGCCCTAATGTGCTGATGCTTTCAGGGTCAAGCTGGGCGGACGGCTGTTTGCAGTATCATGTCAATGTGCCTGTGAAGTATCTTCTTGAAGCGGAGGAGTGGAAGCGCAGGAAGATAGCGGAGTCGAAAATGATAGACCTTGGAACTGCAATAAGGGTTTCAGGCAGTGGCAGTGAAGAACGTGAAGAAAACCTTACAGAGGTCATAAAAAAGATAATGGGAACAATAGAAGCGGAGCTTCGCTCTGAGGGAAAACTGCTTATGATAGTGAACAGTTACAGTGAAGCACAAACTGCGGCAAATTATCTCAACAGACTTTTGTCGAATGGAAAGACTGTGGCATGTATGTGCAGGGAAGCAGATGAATTTGACGAGAACATGATACTCAGAAGCGAGATAGCAGACTTTTCAGATCATTCGGCTGATATAATGGTAGCCCCTGCGCAGGCGATAGAGCGAGGTTATAACATTGTTGACAAGGACGGCCATTCGGCATTTGGAAGCGTATTCTTTTTGGTGCGCCCAATGGAAGTTCCTGACGAGATATCTTCAAAATGCACAAAGTTAAATGGCTATCTTGAAAGGCACTGTGTTCTGTCGGGGAAGAAAAACGCTTTTGACAGGGCGGCAAAGCTTCGCAGTGAAGCCACAAGGCAATGGTCGCTCATGGAACGTCAGGGGAAAATGCAGTTAAGCTCTCTTGACCCTGTGATGAAGCTTGACGTAACGGCAAGCTTGTTTGTGCTTATTTTGCAGATATTCGGACGGCTTTGCAGGATAACGGACGAGAGCAAGCCTGCACCGAGAGTTTATTTTGCAGACGGAGCTTTTCGCCGTTCTGAGAAAAATACTGCGGGCTACGACCTGCTAAACGAGCTTATAGATTATCTTGACAGCATGATTGACAACAAAGAAACGGGAAAGATAGCAGAAACGCTTTATCAGCCGTTTTATGAAGCATTCAAAAAAGGAGTTGAAAAAAATGAATTCGTCGATATATCCGATGACATTTATTCCGAAGAAGAGGAATTTTAAGCTGTATTATCTTGCTTTTCCAAAGCCTTGGAAAGAACTGCTCATACAGTTGCAAGTTTCTGCCTACAAAAAATACGATCCGGAGTATTATATGAAGCTGTTCGGCTTGAAAGCATGCCTGAATGGGTGGCTTGACGAAGTTGTAAACGTGGGCAACATGAAAGCAAATTCTGATGACAGCAGGTGGTTCGTGTCTTTGAACGAGCCTGATGTTCAAAAGATATGCAAGATAATGAAAATATGGGTCACGGCAGAATATGAGCTGAATGATAAGGCGACCTCGGAAACAAAGGCGATAGCAGAAAAGTTTAAAAGAGAGATAGACCCTGATGTGCTGAGACATGGTATCACCTCGGAAGAAGTTTGCCTTTTCAACGAGGACGGCACTGCGGCGGTGGACTATGCCTTTGACGCCTTTGCGCTATATGTGGCGAACTCTCTTAATGGAAAGACCATACCCTTTTTCGGTCAGAAGCTTACGTTCAGCAATTGTGGCTTAAAAAAGCTTGTTAGCCAGCCTATAGAATATAAAGGTCAATACTATTCCTACGGGCTTGAATTTTCAGTTCAGACAACTCCGCCCCAGCGTGAGTGTATGCTCCTTGTTTTTCCAAGTGTGAAACGCTTTGTTTCAAATGCTTGGAAAAAGAAGATATACCTTAAAGAGAACATAAACGCTCTTGTGAAAATGTCTGAAAATAAATACAGAGTTATGAAAATGAAGCAGCAGCGAAAAAATATTGATAAAGAAAAGACAGAATATTTTCGTGATTGGAACTATGCTGACATAAACTGCTATGGATTGTATCATAGTAACTCAAATTTTCCTGCGGCGGACGAGGTGCTTAAACACCCTGAAATTTATGTGGGCAAAAATGCGAGACCGCAGATACTTTTGCCTTATAAATTCGGCATGGATTTCACTAATATGAATATCGGCACAGGGGTGTCTGTAAAGGAAAAATGTGAGTTTTATCATCAGCTGACGCCGCTTCTGAAAGATATAGCAGAGCCTATGGGTGAGGTGCAGTCTGTGCGGGCGATACATTATAAAAAACCTGACAAAAAGCAATTTGAAGTGGCTGATATCCAAAAAATGCGCAGAGAAAGGCTGAAAGTCTGCACGGGCAGGGATAAGATCACTCTCGAGATATACGGTCATGACAGCGACGAGCCTTTGAAAAACGCTATTATGGAGGATATCTGCCAGTATTTTGGCGACACGGACGGCTCAGATGTGAAAATAGAGATAGAAAAGCGCAGTATAGGCTCTCTTGGGGATATGATGAACGGCAAAAGCTATGAAGACCACCTTTTGCGCATAAAAAGGGTGCAGGAAAGCGTTGAGAAGTCGGCTGAGATAAAGGGCGCGGTGGTTATCCTGAAAAACACTTCTGAGGAAAAGGGCGACCCGAAAGCCGCACTGAGGGCAGGTTTTGCGGACACAAACCGCCTTACGCAGTTTATTGTCCCTGACGTTTTAGATGAGAAAGCTAAGGATAAGCCTTCAAAAAGCAGGATACATGGAGCGGTGCTGGATATTTTCAGACAGTTTGGATACACGGAATTTGCTGACAACAGGAACACAGTGAAAAATCCTGCCTGCGCCGCTGATGTGATAGGTGTGTATGCTTATCAGACTTTAAGACCTTTGTGGGCGGCTGAAAGTAAATCGCCAGTGTTGACGGCTAAGTGCCTGCCTGCGTATGTGACTTTTAACGCACGAAGCGGACAGGTAAAAGCCGAGTGCGGTCTGTTTGATGAAAGAGAGCTTTCTTATCCCGAAGCGCTTATTGCTTTTTCAAAGCTTTCAAGAAAGGACGATTTTGTAGACAAGTGCAATAAAGTCGCAAGGGGTGGATTTGTCACTAAGCTTTTGGGCTTGAGAGATCTTTATAAGGAAAGGGACGGACTTGTGCTTGTTTCTTGCAATGGTTTGACAAGAAAGTTGTGGCACGGAATATCTGACACGAGCATTTCAGGCTATAACACGAAAAAGCCTTTTGTTCCTGAGAAAATTAAGATAGGAAATTCTATCTCTGAAAGGACGGAAGCTTTTACAGACTCTCATCTTAGAATTATCCGTCTTAGAGAGGGCGTAAGCACTTTGGAAGTGCCTGATTATTATACTGAAATAAATGCAAAGGGCGAATTTAAGCAGGCTTCGGGAGTTTATCGCAGAAAAGATGTTTTCTGGGGAATAGAATCACGCCCTGACAATATTGAATATAGAAATAGCTATAAAAATTGCAGGGCGGATAATCCAATAAAAAGCTTTGACGAATGCGCCCTTATGGAGTATTATCCTTTACAGCTTAGGGGGGAGGACGACCCTAAGCAGTGGGTGGGATATGCAAATCTACTGAGAGAGCTTATGCCTGAAAGTCCCTCCAGGCAATCTGTCCGCCTGCCTGCGCCGTTGCACCTCGCCAAACTCATGAGCGAATATTTTCTCCTTTGCGACAAAGAAAAATAGTCTTATTTACCTCAAATGGGAACATAATAGAATATAATAAAAGCAGTACCGAAATGCTTGGCACTGCTTCTAAGAAAGGAAATTCATATGATATACAAAATAACCTTGTTTGACGCCAACTGTCCCTCATGCACAAGCGGCACAGCTTCGTTTTTTACGGAGGATATCGACGAATTTGAACACAATTATTTTTCTGATGAAAATGTGGAATCTAACCAGCTTGAAGCGCAGAAACAACGCTATTTCCGCAGTAAGGCAGGGGAAATTGTCACCGACTATTACTCCGATGCCCCTGAGCTGAACATTTTCCAGTATGCAGAATATGGCACTATCGAAAAGCGAAAGACTTTTCATTACAAGGACAAGATCTTTGAGCTTCACAACGGATATTTAATTCCTTGTCCTATATACGCTGCAGAAGCTATTGTAGAGCTGGCGCAGATAGCGTTTAAAAAGAACCCTGATGAGGAGGGTGAAAAGTATCTTGTGGCAAGATATTCACTGAGCGGAGTGTGCTGTGTGGGTTCTTCTTTGGATAAGTTCGAGGACTGCACCCCTTATGGAAATCCTATTATCAAGACCTGTTATCCTGAAGATCTGCCGTACAAAGGTGAAAAAGAAATCTATTCTGATTGCAAACTGTCAACATTTGCATGGGTGGAGCTGTATCAAAACTGTTTCAAGGGCGACCATGTCAACGGCTATGAGATAGAAGAGCCTACAGAAGAACAGCTTGCGTGGATAATGCGTGATATTCCAGGGGAGGCAGGCTAGTCTGCAGTGATGACACTGCCTATATCAATGTTGTTTTCTCTGAGATATCGGTCAGCTATTTTCAACCATTTTTGTGTGCCGTCAGAGCTTTCGATCAAAACACTGCACATGAGTTCGCTGTCCTCCGGTATGCCCTCGCAGCCGTAATCCTCTTCACTTATGTCTATAACTTTGTATTTCATGCTTTCAAGACCTTTCCGGTGTGATATTGGTGATACTATAATTATAGCACGGCATTGATTTTTTTCAAGAGAAATATACTAAGCACGGCACATGACCGTGCTTTTTTTGTTAGGTCGATTGTTAATAAAATGTAAAATATCTCTACAACCTGTTGACTTGGAGCTAACTCCAAGTGGTACAATATAAGTAAGCTAAAGCTAAGAAAAATTATGAGTAAAACAAGGAGGAAATGAAAATGTATCTTGAAAAAATAAACTCACCTGCTGACGTTAAAAAGCTCACTGTTGATGAAATGACAGCGCTGGCTGAGGAAATGAGAAAGGCTCTGCTTTTCAGGCTCAGCAAGCATGGTGGACATTTTGGTCCTAACTTCGGCATGGTGGAAGCCACTATCGCAATGCACTATGTTTTTGAGTCCCCTAAGGATAAGATAGTTTTTGACGTTTCACATCAAAGCTATCCACATAAAATGCTCACAGGCAGAAAGGAGTCCTACCTTGACGCTGACAAGTTCGATGATATCTCAGGCTACACAAACCCAGAGGAGAGCGAGCATGACTTTTTTACGGTTGGCCATACTTCCACTTCTGTGAGCCTTGCAAGCGGTCTTGCAAAGGCTAGAGATCTCAAGGGTGAGGAGGGCAATGTTATCGCTGTTATCGGCGACGGCTCTCTCAGCGGTGGCGAAGCTCTGGAGGGTATCGACTTTGCAGGGGAAATGGATACCAACTTCATAATCGTTGTGAACGATAACGATATGTCTATCGCAGAAAACCACGGCGGTATGTACAGAAATCTCAAGCTTCTTCGTGATACCGAGGGCAAGGCTGAATGTAACCTTTTCAAGGCAATGGGTCTTGACTATGTTTTCGTTAAGGACGGCAACGATATCACCTCGCTCATCAAGGCGTTTGAGAGTGTAAAGGACAGCAAAAAGCCTGTTGCCGTTCACATTGTAACACAAAAGGGCAAGGGCTACGCTCCTGCGGAAAAGGATAAGGAAACATGGCACTGGCATATGCCGTTCGACCCTGAAACAGGCAAGTCCCTTTACAATTCTGAGGGCGAGGATTACGGAACTGTTACCTGCAATTATCTTCTTGAGAAAATGCAGGCTGACAAGTCCGTGTGTGCTATAACCTCCGCTACTCCGACGGTTTTCGGCTTCACTCCTGATGTCAGAAAGAAAGCAGGCAAGCAGTTTATGGACGTGGGCATTGCAGAGGAACACGCAATGGCACTTGCCTCAGGTATAGCAAAGAACGGTGGGAAGCCTTTCTACGGCGTTTACAGCTCGTTCTTACAGCGTACCTACGACCAGCTTTCTCAGGACGTTTGCATAAATAAAAGTCCTGTTACAATAGCTGTTTTTGCGGCTTCGGTTTACGGCATGAGTGATGTTACTCACCTTGGAATTTACGATATACCGATGATATCAAATATCCCTGAGCTTGTTTATCTTGCACCTGTAACAAAGGAAGAATATCTTGCAATGCTGGATTGGTCCCTTGAACAGAACGAACACCCTGTTGCAATAAGAGTTCCTGCAAGCCTTGTTTCAGACGGCAAGCCTTTCACAAAGGATCTTTCAAAGCTCAACAAGTATGATATGACACAGAAGGGAAGTCAGGTTGCTGTTATCGCACTGGGTTCATTCTACGGCTTGGGAGTTGAAGCCGCAAAGCTTATCGAGGAAAAAACAGGTGTCAAGGCTACTGTAATAAACCCTTACTACATCACAGGCATTGACAAGGAAATGCTTGAAAGCCTTAAGGCTGACCACAAGACCATTATCACTCTTGAGGACGGTGTTCTTGAGGGTGGCTTTGGCGAGAAGATAGCAAGATTCTATGGCGACAGCGATGTTAAGACCCTTTGCTTTGGTCTTGAAAAGAAGTTCTATGACCGCTATGACCCTGCCGAGGTGCTGAAAGAAAATCACCTTACCCCTGAGCAGATAGCTGAGGACGTTATAAAAACTCTTTGATCTTTGAGGTGACAATATGAAAAATATACTTGTTATATCCGCAAGCCCTAGAAAGGGCGGAAATTCCGACGTGCTTTGCGATGAGTTCATAAAGGGTGCACAGCAGGCAGGACACAAGGTGGAAAAAATATTTCTCAGAAACTTTAAGGTGAACTACTGCACAGGCTGCGGCGTTTGCAACAGCACTCACAAGTGCGTGCAGAAAGACGATATGGCGGAGATAATGGACAAAATGGTGAACGCTGACGTTATCGTTTTTGCAACGCCTGTTTATTTCTACACCATGGACGCTCAGCTCAAGACACTCATTGACAGAACAGTGCCGAGATACACTGAAATGGTAAATAAAGAAGTGTATTATATACTCACTGCGGCTGATACCAATGCCGCTAACCTTGAAAAGACAGTTGAGAGCATAAGAGGATTTACTCTTGACTGTCTTGACGGGGCAGTTGAAAAGGGTATCCTTTACGGCACAGGCGTGTGGGACAAGGGCGAAGTGCAGAGCAGTGCACACATGAAAACCGCTTACGAAATGGGACTTCATTCATAAAATCCATTTGGAAGAGAGCTTGCTTTGGCAGGCTCTTTTTTCTTGATTAAAAATGCAAATCGTGATATACTATAATAAGTTTAGAAACATCAAGGAGAGAGAAAAAATGCTATTTAGTGAAGAGGCTATCGGCTTTTTGTTTGAAAATCATGCAAGGGACAGCAAGGAATGGTTTAAGGAGCATAAGGCGGATTATCACAGGCTCATAGAAGAGCCTTTTGCGGAGCTTATCACTGCGCTCACGCCTATAATGAACGATATTGACAGCAGGATAGTATGCAACCCGAAAAAGATATCAAGGCTTTACAAAGACGCACGTTACAACAAGGGCGGACCCATATTCAGAGAGAGCGTGTGGTGTTCTTTGAAATGCCAGCGTGACAAAAGCGAATATCACCCCATGCCTGAGTTTTATTTCTATATCTCTACCCACGGTTTTGGCTATGGTTGTGGATATTACAAAACCGACAGAGAAAGCATGGACGAAATGAGGGCGATGATACTTGCAGGGGCGCAGGAATATAAAAAGGCTTACAAGGCGCTGAAAGACAACAGCAAGTTTGTTTTGTTCGGCGACGAATATAAGCGTGACCATTTCCCTCAGGCAAGCCGTGAGGACGCTTTGTGGCTCAATAAAAAGGATATAGGCGTAAGCTTTGACAGTGAAGACCCTAAGCTGCTTTTCAACGTGAACTTGCTGGACACAGTATGCAGTGACCTTGCTTCTCTTGGAGATGTATACAGATTTTTTATGAGGGCGGAGGATAATATTTTGCAGAAAAAAGTAAAATAGCGGAGAAATTGTGTCTTGTTTGAGAATGCTTTCTGACAATTTTGTGTAAAACGCTATAAATTTTCTGGTTGTTTTATTGAAATATACAATTTATATGCTATTTGTTCAAAGAAATATTGACAGTGAATTGATTATATGTTATACTTTTATTATCCGAGGCACCGATGAAGTAAGGTGTATACTATGGGTGGATAAAAAATTATAAAGGCAAGACGTTTGAAATCTCTTTAAACGGTGTTGTCATGAAGGGGATCAGTGTGTGCGGCAGGCTTGTTATAGAATTACCTGCGGTGCAGCAAAAAGAGTGATAAAAAAATGCTCTCCGAGGTTTTCGGAAAGCATTGCAGAGCGTAGCTTATTTATCTTTTCACAGCCTGTGCAGCGAAATGCTGACAGGTCTTTTTGTTTATATGGATATGTTTGCTTAGGCTGACTTTAAATATGATATGTAAGTCTGTCGGCAAAGATAGTTATAAGCGGCAGAGTTACAGCACTGAGGATAGTGGTGATTGTAAAGATCTCTGAGGCTGTTTTAGGGTTTTTGTCAAGATTTACAGCGAACATTGTACACATGGTCGCAGCAGGGCAGGCGGCGGCTATGGTAACTGTCATAAGAACTATCGGAGGAGGATCAAGTATCCACATTGCAAAGAAGCCTGCCACAGGGAGTATTAGGAGCTTGCACAGTGAAACGTAGTAGATACGGCGGTTTTGAAGGGCTTTCAAAACGTTGGTCTGTGCGGCTGTTGCACCTGCTATCACCATGGCGATAGGCGTGTTAATATCTGCTATGTACTGCAAAGCTGTTGCAGGAACTTTCGGCAGTCTGATATTTGTAAGATAGCAAATAAGACCGACCACAACGGCTATAACTGACGGTGAGATAAGGGCTTTCACAAGAGAAGAAAAGTCACGCTCGCCTTTCATTGTCATAAGTCCGTGCGTCCAGATAAGGACGTTGAAGAACGTAAGATACGCTGTAAGATACAAAACGCCCTCTGAGCCGTAAATGCCGTTTATAAGAGGTATGCACATGAATGCACAGTTTGAATATATTGACGAAACACGCTCCACCGCAAGGTCGGGAGTCTTTTTTCTTATAAGAACATAGGTGAGCAAGATAGTCACTGCATAGGATATCGCTGACAGCAGAAACGACCACAGTAATCCATGTACAAGTGTCTTGTCATATTTTGACTGATAGGACATGAATATAAGCACAGGATTGATTATATTCAGTGCGAATGAGGACAACTGTTTTGTACCGTCCTTTGTGATTATCCCTTTTAAATAGCAAAATGCGCCTATAATAAGGATAATGAACATTATTATTATTTGGTTTCCGATTATCAGACCTGCTTCCATTTTTACTTCCTCTTTCACATATATTTTTCTTCTTTAGGTGTTCTTTCGTCAGAATACCCAAATATTATATCAGACTTTTGTGAAAAAAGCATGAACTCACAGTATACATTGATAGGTGATTTTTGTGATTTTTATGTGCGTAAATAAGGTAAAATAGCAAATAATTCACCGATCTTTACGCTCTGCCTTATCTCTTGACATAAAAGTTTAAGGGGTGTATAATGTTAAGAGCAATATTGTCTTGAAAAAGAAATATAGTACATGGTCTGAAAGGATATTGACATATGGACATAAAGAAAATATGTGCGGCTCTCTGCGCTTGCGTGGTATGCTTGTGTGCAGCGGGCTGTTCAAAGGATAGTAAGGACAGCTCTTCTGCCACAGAGAGCAAGTCGAACGTTTCAACAGCCGACAGCGCAAAGTCTGAGGACAGCAAGGGTGACGAGAGTGATGCGGATAGTAAGGTATTGAACGAGCAGGGTGAGCTTATTACAAAAACTGCTGCGATCTTTAACGGTGACTACACTCTGAAAACGACCTGCACAGAGGCCGACGGCTCAAAGCAGGAGGTAGTAAGAGCCAAAAAGGGCGGAAACATCTATCTGAAAGTCACATCGGATATAGGCACCAGCGGATTTATCTATGTTGACGGAGCAGGATATGATTACGATAACGTGACCGGTGTTTATCACAAGTCAGACGTGACGGAGCTTGACGGCGTTCTTGAAAGCATAGTCAAGCAAAACCTGCCGAGAACCTATGGTCATATAAACAGTGATGAGGCTGATGATTTCGATATCGAGGAGTACACTTATACGGGCGACACATACATTACTGCTATCGACCTGTATTTTGATAAATCTGACGGAAGCTTAAAAAAATACACGCAGACCTTTACCATTGAAGGCTCAGATGATACAGTTTCAGAATACACTGTTGACGAGCTTTCGGGGGAAGCTGACGACAGCCTGTTTGACGTATCTCAGGCGACAAGTCTTGTGGACTTTGACAGTATGTCAGAGGATCAGAGGCTTGGCTATTGTCAGGGTATCTTCAACAAAGCAGGCGTTACAACAGACGATCTCAGTGCAGGGGGATATCAGACGGACGATCTTAAGACCATATCCTATGACAGCTTTGTGAGCCTTGTTTACACATACGGCTACAAGTCTGCACAGCAGTAAGTCAAAATGCACAATTTCAGCGTGGAGATTTGTTGAAAACGCAGGGCGGAAAATGCCCTCTCTATGCTTTACTTGTATGCGTTTTTTTGGTATAATTATAGGTGCGGTCTTTACCGCATAAAAACGTATGCTTACAAGAGGATATATATAAAAATGAATATACTAAAGTTTTTGAAGCCGAAGGCTTGCGTGGATTTTGTCTATGATGACAACACAGCAAGGCAGGCTCTTGAGAAAATGAAAAATCACAGCTTTACCGCTGTGCCTGTTATCGACCGTGAGGGCAGATATGTAAAGACCCTTGCAGAGGGCGACTTTCTGTGGTTCATGCTCAATAATGGCATTCAGGATATGCGTGAGCTGGAAAAATATAGGATAAGTGAGATAACAAGGCGTGTTAGAATGAAACCCGTCTATGTTTATTCTACTATCGAGGATCTGATACTTCTTTCAATGGATCAGAACTTTGTGCCTGTTATTGATGACAGGGAAGTTTTTATAGGTATTGTGACGAGAAGAGATATACTTAAATATTGTCACGATACTCTTAACGAGTATGAAGCGAAATATGGTCATAAGGAAGAAAAAGAGGAGATAGGTGCAGTATAAGCACTAGGAAAGGAATTGTTGTAAAAATGAAGAGGACAAACAAAAAGGGCGGTGCAGCTATAGTTGCTGTGCTTATAGTTATAATGCTTGTGGCTGTCGGTTCAGCGGCACTGGTGGTAACAGGAAGATATACCATTCAGGCAAGCAAGGTGGCAGACGCAGTTGTTAAGGTGAACAGCAAACCTGAGGAAAGCTCTTCTGAGGAGGTTTCAGAGGTTGACGACCTTTCATCAGTTGTGGAAGAGCCTGTGAGCAATTATCCTGTGAAGTCTACAAATTATCAGGATATAAATATAAAGGGTATGACAGCAAACTCAGCTATACTTGTTGACGCTGACACAAACGAGATAGTTGCGGGTTATAATTACGAGAAAAAGGTATATCCTGCTTCTCTTACAAAGATGCTTACGCTTCTTGTAACCGCAGAGAATATTCAGGATATGGACGCTACATATAAGTTTACAAGCGATGATATCGACCCTCTTATCGAGGACAACGCATCAAGAGCAGGCTTTGAAGCCGGGGAAACTGTTACAATGAAAGACCTGCTTTATTCAGCTATCCTTGTAAGCGGTGCTGACGGTACAACAGGTCTTGCAAACGCAGTTGCAGGCTCAGAGGAGAAGTTCGTTGAGCTTATGAACGCTAAGATCCAGGAGCTTGGTCTTACCGGTACGAAGTTTGTGAATGCAAGCGGTCTGCACAACAAAAATCATTATTCCACAGTGCAGGATATCGCAGTTATCACAAAGGCGGCTATGGATAACGAAACTTGCCGTGAAGTGCTTACAGCAACAAAGTACACAACTTCAAAGACAAAACAGCACAAGGACGGTATCGAGCTTACAAGCATTGTTGCACAGAGAATTGAGGGCTACTATGTGGATTGTGACGGTGACGGCGAGGCTGACGACGGCATAAGCATCGAGGGCGGAAAGACAGGCTTCACCGACGAAGCAAAGTACACCCTTTCAACTATACTTGATGATAACGGACACACATATATTTGTGTTACAACAAAGTCTAAGGACGAGCTGAAGTCTGTTGAGGATCAGATAGCTATTTATGAAAAGTATCTGGGTGGCAAGGCTTCTGATAATAAAGACAAGGACAGCAAGACGGACACTGACACGTCTTCTGTTTCTGAGGTCGAGGATTAATTAGACAGGATAAAAAATAAATGCGGATATCGTGGAGGTATCCGCATTTTTGTATTTTATTTTGCAAATCAGTGTAGTCAGTGTAGGGGCGAACAGCGT
>OJNL01000795.1_pt1 | contig 20642 bp, 12 predicted proteins | sample 1597581 | NCBI WGS metagenome assembly OJNL01 (sample SAMEA2452133, study PRJEB22498) | human gut metagenome | biome: human feces; feature: human gut; material: feces | place: Australia | collected 2012
CGGTACATTTATATTCCCACAAGTATATCAATCCAACCTATACGCACTAACCATCGAACGTTACGGGTTAAGCAACGATACACTGACTCTGAACGTAGAAAATAGTAATATCGTTTTAGACGACATCATACTAAAAGACAAGCCTCTGCCTCCCTATTCATTGCAAGCTGAAATTCAGGGAGAACAGGTAAAATTAGAGTGGAAAGAACCTATGGATACCCGTTTATTCCGTCACGATAACGGGATACATGGTGGAAGACTCGGGACAACAGGATCGACAGTAAAAAGCGTATATGGTTCGGTATTCAGAACACCGACCAAGCTAACCGGAATGACATGGTTCACAGAAAATTACCTTACCACCCATCGCACGGTCAATATTTTTGTGTTCGATTTAGATGCCGAAGGAGAGCCCACTTCGACCATCTTATACTCTCAAACGAATGTTCCCAACAAAGATATGGAATGGAGCAGTTTTGAATTCCCGGAACCGATAAATGCACCGAATGGATACATGTTGGCACTCAGCTATGAAGGCCACGTCGGATTAGGACTCGATACAGGCGAAGGTCCCGACTATCCGTTTACCGAAAAAACAAATTGTTTTTCAGAAGATTACACGACCGGAAAGTTCACTTATACGGAAGAACACGATATCAAACGTTCTCTGATGATTCGCGGTATCGGTATTCTGATCGGTGAAGACGAATTACCGCCTGCCACGACAGATAAAAAATACCAAGTATGGAGACTAACCGCCGAACAGAAAGACACTCCGGAACAATGGGAATTATTAACTACCGAAACAGTAGAGGCATATTCCTATACCGATACAAATTGGAGTTCCTTGAAACAAGGATTTTATCATTATGCAGTCAAAACCGTTTACAATAACGGAGAAATCGTTTCGCCGGCAGCATTCACGCAAGCGTTAACGAAAGATATGTACACTCGGGTCACCCTCAACATAAAAACGAACACTCCTACCAACGAAGCGAAAGGAGCCCAAGTAGTTCTGACAAATATTGATGGAAACAGCGAACATATATACACCGGTACAACCGATGCTTCGGGTAAAATCGTCTTCTCCAATATATGGAAAGGGACTTACGATATAAACATTTCATTAAAAGGTTTCAATAACTACACAGCCGAATCCGAAGACTTTTCCACTGAAAACAGTTACGAAAAATCTGGCTACGTATTACAAGAATATATCGTCAATCCGTTCAATCTCGAAGTGGTGAAAACCGACAATGAACAGGAGCGCATGTTCAAATGGAACGTGTCGGAACATCTTTTCGACGATTTTGAAACTCATACCGATTTTGTCATCAACTCGGCAGGAAACATAGGCTGGACTTATATCGACGGTGACGGTCAAGAAACTTATGGAATCGACGACGTAGACTACATCAATGCGACTCTTCCGAAAGCCTATATGATCTTTAACCCATACGCTACCGACCCCAACATCGCACTTTTCGATTCCAATATCAGACCACGTAGCGGAGAAAAATACTTAGCTTCATTCCCTGCACGTCCGGGTGCGAACAATGACTTTATCATTTCCCCCGAACTGAACTTCAATCGAGACTTTATATTGAAGTTTTATGCCAAGAGTTATACGGAAGATTATGGTAAAGAGTTGATGAACGTAGGATATTCGGTCACCGGTAATGACGCAACCGATTTCATCTGGCTGAACGGAGAAAACCCGATAGAAGTTCCGATGGGAAATTGGACGGAATATAAATATACCATTCCTGCCGAAGCCAAATATATAACGATTAACTGCGTCTCCAATAATATTTTTGTCTTTATGGTCGACGATATATTCATCGGAGTAGAGTTACCAGAAGGAGTCGATTTAAACAAAATGAAAGAAAATATCTCTTTCGAAGTCTATTTAGATGGTGAAAAAATCAACACGACCCAACAGAGCAATTATCTGTTCTCCGGTCTGAATAAAGGTAAACATAAAGCAGGTGTGAAAGCTGTCTTTTCTTCGGTAACGACCCCTATGACAGAAATAGAGTTTGATGTGGAAGAAGGCAGCGGAATAGAAGAAAACCAATTAAACGGCAGAACGATTCACCCCAATCCGGCAAAAGAGACAGTAACAGTCTCCGGTGAATATGACTACTTGTCCATATTCGATATATCCGGCAAGGAAAAAGCTCGTTATTTTTACGGGGAAACAATAAATGTACGGAACCTGCCATCGGGTATCTACATCGTCAGAATCGTTTCCGGCAGCCAAACAGAGGTAACCAAATTGGTCGTGACTAAATAATCTAATTATATTTCGAAGAATCCCGATACATTGTTATGTATCGGGATTCTTTTGTTACGTTCGATATTATTCATCATTAATTGTCAAAAACTTATTTCACTTTTTATCAAATGTAAAGTAAAAATAGGCGGGACTGGAATAACTTTGCACCGTTTTCAAATTAACCTCTTGATTTTATGACGAACTGGATTATTTTGATTGTAGCAGGATTCTTCGAATCGTGTTTTGCTTTTTGCTTAGGAAAAATGAAAGGAGTTGTAGGCCTCGAATATTACTTTTGGGGCATAGGTTTTCTAGCTTGTCTGGCTCTAAGTATGATACTTCTGGCCAAAGCCATACAGACAATTCCTATCGGTACGGCCTACCCTGTATGGACAGGAGTTGGCGCTGTCGGTACGGTGATAGTAGGCATCGTTTTTTTTCATGAACCTGCAACTTTCGGTCGACTGTTTTTCGTTACGACATTAATTGCATCAATCATAGGTCTGAAAATGGTTTAATTAGAAATAAATAGCAATATATGTTCAAAGAGATAATGGCTGTCACCGAACACAACAACCTTAAATCGATACAGACAAAAAAATAAATGAGAAATAAACTACAACCGTGTTCTTTACTATTCTCCGAGCTGTCGTTTTATCCACTCCATCACCACGGCCACGGCATAATGTTGTTCCTCATCGGTCAATTCTCGACCGGCCGGTATACGATGCCATTTTTCGAAACAACCTCGGCAACAACACCCGGTGGCATGTTGAGCTATAAACACGGGATGCCCGCGCATGGGAGTTTGTTTACCATCGTTGGGAATCACGGCCGGAGCCAATCGTTTACGAATAAAATCGGCGGCATGACGGGCAATCGTATCCACTCCTTTTTCTTTCAGATACACTATTTCCTTAGTCGTTAAACGAAATTTGCTGCGAAACCGGGACTGTGAAAGTCGTTCGAAAAGGTCTCCCCAATCATAGGAATTGGGTAAAGCCTCTGTTTTTTCGACAGAAGTCGATTCTGGGAATAACTCACCGCAGAAAAAATCGCTTCCTTTAACCTTCTTCATGAAACAAAAACGACAGATGTTGACCTACAAAATCATCTCCATTCCTACTTTTTGCGGTTTTAAACCACACTTTTCATAAAACGCCATAGCCGGTTCGTTGCAACACCACACATTTAAAGTGACATTGTAACACCCTTGTTCCTTAGCCAACCGAACCACCGCATCATAAATCACTTTACCCACACCATTGCCCCGTTGGCCTTCATCGACACACAAATCGTCGATATACAGAGTCTTTATGTCCGTGAGGATATGACTATCCCGATGTTGCTGAAAAATACAAAACGCATATCCCAAGACTCTATCTTTATCATCTGCCGCTACCAAAACCGGGGTATCGCAATCGGACATAATTTTTCTTAATTCTTCATCTGTATATTTTTTCTTCCCGGATTTAAATAAATCGGGGCGTCCTCGATGATGAATACTATTCACTTGAACCAAAAGTTTGTTTATCTGCTCTATATCCTTTTCTTCTGCAAACCTTATTATCATTGTGCTTATACTTTTTTCATTACGAAGATACTGATTCTTGAATATAAAGAGAAATGTCACCGCCCCCAAAAATCTATCTTTCTCCAATCTCATGGCACATATCACTCTGCGGAACAATCATCGAAGAATCAATAAAAAGGATATATTTCACTAATAATCAAACCAGTACAAATAAAAATTCATAAATATCAATCAAAATAAATACCCAAGAGCAAAGTATAATATATAGATTTTATCGAAAAACGATAATTATTTATTGATTTTCTTTTTGAATTAAAATTTTATATGTATGTTTGCACCATATTAAGAATGAAAGATAAACCAGTTACAATCCTTTTTATTCACAAAAAATCTATCTTTGTAAAAATAGAATGAAACAAACAATAAATAAAAACAAGGAACAATGAAAAAATTTTTCACCACGACATTCGCCTGCGTATTGGGTGTAATGATTGCAGGAATATTATTAACCTTATTGTCCATCGCCGCATTAACCGGAATGGCGGTTTCGACAGAAACCGAATACACAGCGAAACCAAACACTATCATGAAATTGGATTTAGGTATCGTTACCGACCGTAGCCAAGAAGATTTCATGAGCGTTTTGTTTGGGAATCAACAAAAAACAGACGGTCTTGACAACATCATTAAAGCTATAAAAACGGCCAAGACAAACCCGAACATTGCCGGCATATACATCGATGCTAACGGCTCTTCCCTCGGTGTTGCCACTCTCGACCGCATACACCGGGCTCTGAAAGATTTCAAAGAGAGCGATAAATTCATCTATGCTTATGCCGACGACTACACACAACGCGAATATCTACTGAGTGCGGTAGCCGACAGTGTCGTTCTAAATCCGGTAGGAGCTATCGATTTCAGAGGGCTGGCAAGTCAAATAATGTTTGTAAAAGGGCTTTACGATAAATTGGGTATCGAAGTCCAAGTCCTAAAAGTAGGAACATACAAATCGGCGGTAGAACCTTATATCAACACGCAAATGAGTGAAGCGAACCGCGAGCAGACGATGGCCTACATGACTCCTATTTGGAATCATCTTCTCGAACAACTTTCGCAAGACCGAGACATATCGGTGGACCAGCTGAACAATTTGGCCGACACTCTATTGGTGACAGTAGATGCCAAAGAATTAATTGCCAAAGGATTGGTCGATACGTTAATGTACCGTCCTCAAATGAACGAATTTCTGAAAGCCAAAGTGGGAATAGATAAAGACGATGATTTAATCTTCGCATCAATCAACGAAGTAGCATCAATCAAGCAAGCCCCAAATAAAGCCAAAGACGAAATTGCTATCGTCTATGCCGAGGGAGGCATCGATATGGGTGAAACTAACGGAGTGAACACCGCCAAGCTGGTCGAAGATTTAACCAAAATACAAAACGATAAAAACGTAAAAGCAGTTGTTCTCCGGGTTAATTCTCCGGGTGGAAGTGCTTATGGTTCGGAACAAGTATGGGCTGCTATCGAAGCTATTAAAGCTGCCGGAAAACCAGTAGCCGTATCGATGGGCGATGTCGCTGCATCGGGTGGATATTACATCTCTTGCAATGCCGACCGTATTTTTGCAAATCCCACTACATTGACAGGCTCGATCGGCATTTATGGCCTAATCCCTAACTATAAAGGTTTATTGACTGGTAAATTAGGACTTACATTCGACGGCGTACAAACCAATAAATATGGTAATTTCCCCTCGGTAAGCCGGGCTATGACAACCGATGAACATCGGCAAATGCAACAATACATAGAACGAGGCTACGAATTATTCACCACTCGTTGCGCCGAAGGCCGTGGCATGAGTATCGAGGCGATCAAAAAAATCGCCGAAGGTCGTGTGTGGGACGGTGCAACAGCCCTCGAAATAGGTCTGGTCGATGAATTGGGAGATTTGGATGCTGCTATCGAATGGGTTGCTCAAAAAGCCAAACTCGACAAATATAAAACAAGTGCTTATCCAAAACAAAAAACGGCTATGGAACAATTAATGGACGAGCTGGGAATGAATGTTCGCTCAAAAATAGCCGCTTCTTATTTAGGTGAAAATTATAAATATTTCAAAGCGTTGGAGCAATGCCAAAATATAGATCCCGTACAATACCGTATGGAAGACATTGAGCTCTACTAAGTCTTATGTACGGAAAATCGGTTAAGATAAACCATTGGCTCATTCCGGTCAGTTGGCTATATGGACTCGGAGTAGAGATTAGAAACAAACTCTTCGACTGGGGCATTCTCCCGGCCGAAGAGTTTGACATACCCGTCATATCAGTAGGTAACCTTGCCGTAGGAGGAACAGGCAAAACGCCTCACATCGAATACTTGATCGAATTACTCGGTCATAAATATCATATTGCCGTACTCAGCAGAGGATACAAACGGAAAAGTAGAGGATTCATATTGGCCGATGACAAGTCTACCGCCCGTGAAATAGGAGACGAACCTTACCAGATAAAAAGAAAATACCCCAATATAACCGTCGCGGTAGATGCCAATCGCCGTCGAGGTATCAAACAATTAAAAAAACAAATACCCGACATCGATGTGATTCTACTCGACGATGCTTTCCAACATCGCTATGTTACGCCGTTGTCCTCGATAGTACTGACCGACTACAATAGAGCTTTACATCTCGACAAACTATTACCGGCGGGACGGTTACGTGAATCTCGACACGAATTGTCGAGAGCCAATATGGTCATCGTAACCAAGTGTCCAATAGACATGAAACCTATTGAATATAATATTATATCTCGTTGGTTACACCTGTTTCCCTACCAAAATCTATATTTTTCGACTCTTTCTTACGGTCATCTGCAAGCAGTATTCCCCGATACTGCCATAGGAGAAATATCGCTGAAAGATATATCGAAAAAAGACGGATTGATGGTAGTAACCGGAATCGCCAACCCGGCTCCCATGCTGCAATACATCTCTCATTTTCACGACCTGCGAGAAAAGTTACTTTATCCCGATCATCATAACTTTACTTCGAACGATCTGAACGATATAACGACACGGTTTTTGGCCTTGAAAGGAGAGAAAAAATACATCATCACCACAGAAAAAGATGCAGCGAGACTACGATCGGTCCCATTCGATGACGCAATAAAAAAAGCGCTCTATTTTCTTCCGATACATGTTCGTTTCATGCAACATACCGGAACATCATTCGATGAAAAAATTTCAGACATAATCTATAAGAACCGCAGATCGAAACAAGTAAAAAAATAACTTCGAAGCTGTATCGAGTTTTTTATGTCAGATTAAGATCATCGCACAAAATATCTATCTACAAAAATTAAAACAGCTTCTTAAAACTCCACGGTAATTCCCAATGTCGGCAAAATCACTCCGCTTTGTTGGGCGATGTATTTCATGCGATACCGTTCTGTCCCGTCATTATCCACATATTTTTCTCCCGTGCTTATCAATACCGGAGGATTATCGTATTTAAAATTCAGCACATTCTGTAAATCTACATAAAATCCCAACATCACACCTTTGAAATAAAACGACTTATCTACTCTGATATCAGCCTCATAGAAAGTCTTCAAACGTCCCGTATTATACCGGTCATAATCATAATAAGGTCTAGCCGTGGCATCCCACGCCGGAACAAGAGACGAAGTATACTCATCATAAGGAGTATATGGAGCCCCTCCCATCAACCTGAATTTCAATCCTATATCCCAATTTTTAGGTAACTTATACGTCCCGGACAAAGTAAAAAGATGACGATAATCCCATGCCGACGGTATATAAATCCCGGTTGCCGGATCCTCGAACTGACTACGATACCATGTATAAGAAGCCAATGCCGTAAACCGTCCCATACCAAACCAACGGAGCATCACTTCCAAACCATAGGCTCTGCCTCGTGCAGTCGAACTTGCCGCCTCATTACCCGACACACCATAGTCCGTCCCCTTACAAGCCAATGGAATACTATCCCTTAGAGACAACGGTGAATGAGTATATTTTTTATAAAACCCTTCAACCGTCAAACGTGCCCACTTGTTGATATAATACTCCACTCCAACAACAGCTTGGTCGGAACAAACATATTTCAATCTCGATTTATTTATCAAAACATTATCCTCTTGATACCCCATTGTCGTATATGCCGGTAGCTGATAAAACCGGCCTATGCTACCATTCAAAAAGAAATTCCCTATCACATTATACGAAAGCGACAATCGGGGAGAAAATTGCTTGAAAGGATTATCCGTCAAAGAAGAATAATTACAAGCATCGAGACGAAATCCAAATGAAGCCGAAAAACGATCGTCGGCCGACTTATATCCAGAAGTTACGAAGATACCCCATTTAAACAGACCCAAATCCGTTTTATATCTTATTTCCTTAGGGATATCGGTAAATGCACGTTGAAACGTATTATTCCTATAAACAGCATAATCGACATTAAATCCAGCGGTCAAATCAAACAGCCCCACCAATGACCTGTTCTCGAACCTCAAATGATTTTCAATCTCGTCCGATTTAAGCCTCAAAGTCAGATTATCGGTAGAAGATTCATCATTATCCCTATACTTAATATTACTGTTATTCATAAAACTACGGCTCAACACGACCGTCTGTGTATGATTGCCCGAATAATGCTTATAGACTGCACCCAGAGTATAGGTATTCTGTTTAATGGTAGGCAAATAGTTCAACAGATATTGTTTCGATTCATCTTCGGGATCCGTTTCCGTGTTCAACTTCATATCGTCTATCGCGCCCAATCCCAAAACCGTAAGCTCATGTTCCTGTGAAAAACGGGTCTTTACCTTGAACTGAGCGTCGGTATAACGGGGCAAAAACGGCATATCGAGCAAGGAAAACAGTAGTTGCAAATAAGACTGCCTTACTGAAACGATATAAGTCGTCTTATTCCCAATATGTCCTTTCGAGGTCAAAGCCAACTCCGAAGCTCCGACGGTTCCTTTAAAAGTATATTTATCGGGAGTACCGTCGAGAAGTTTAAAATCGAATACAGAACTTAAAGCATTTCCTCGACTTACAGGAAAAGCCCCCGTATAGAAATTGACCTCACGGATAAGATCGGCATCGATAATCCCAACTGGCCCCCCCGATGCACCTTGTGTGCTGAAATGGTTGATATTAGGTATCTCTACCCCGTCTAAGAAAAACTTATTTTCCGAAGGACCTCCACCCCTTATCATCAAATCATTCCTGTACCCGTTTCCCACAGCCGAAGCCACACCGGGAAAAGAATTTACGACTTTCGAAATATCCCGGTTTGCGCCCGGACTTTTTTCTATCTCCTGCACACCGATAACCCTCATAGCGATAGGACTCTCTATCGAACTTCTAAACGGAGCGGCCACAACACTTACCTCGCTTAAAGCCACCTGCGATTCTTCCAACGCTATATCGAGCGTATAATCATAAGACGATATACGAAACTCAGGAGAGACATAAGTTTTATATCCGACAGAAGAAACCTGTATGCGGTACATTCCCGGAGATAAATTTCCAATGAAATAATTACCCAAAGAATCGGTCATCGTCCCCATCGGAGTATTCCAAATACCCACACTGACAAAGGGCAATCCCTCACCCGTTGCATGAGACGTCACCACTCCTTTTACAGAATACGTTTGAGCTCCATAAGCCGAAATAAATACAAAAAAGAGAAAAACAAAAAGTGTATGTAACCGCAACATAAACAATCCTTTTTTAAGAGTACAAAGATAAATATATTTTTGTTCTCGATTCAAAAAAGAAAATAACCGATTACGTACGTTCAAAAAATTATCCGTATAAATAAAAAACAATAGTACCATGAAAAATTTATCAAATTTCAATCTACTGATTATCATTTTATTATTCTCGTCTTGCCAACAACAGCCCTTTACAGGAACAGTCCACATAATCCCCTACCCCAACCAAATCGCCATCGGAACTCAATATAGGCCGATAGGGAAAAACTTATCGATTTACCTATCTCCCGAAAGTGGAATGGACAAAGATTATATCGAAGACCTCTTGTCCGATACCGGTGTCAAATGTAAGTTTACTAATTTTAAATGGATAGCCGATTTAACGTTCGACATAGAACCCGATACAATCGGCCTAGAAGGCTATGGAACAAAAATTACGGCCTCCGATACAAAAGGTCTATTCTATGGATTACAGACATTCAGACAACTAATAACATCTCAAAACAATACGCTTGTTATTCCGTTCGTCGAAATAGCCGATAGCCCTAAATTTCTCTGGCGGGCTCTCATGCTGGACGAAGGCCGTTATTTCAAAGGAAAAGAAGAAGTTAAAAAGCTATTGGACGAAATGGCTCGTCTCAAAATGAATACGTTTCATTGGCATTTGACCGACGATCAAGGGTGGCGAATCGAGATAAAAAAATATCCGTTACTGACCAAAATCGGAGGGAAACGAGATTCTACCCAAATAGGGAATTGGAACAGTAACATTTACGATGGAAAAGTACACGAGGGATTTTATACACAAGAAGAAATCAAAGAAATAATAGACTATGCAGCCAAGCGACAAATAACTATCGTTCCCGAAATCGAAATGCCGGGGCATGCTTCTGCGGCTATTGCAGCTTATCCCCAGTTAGGAACAGAAAAACAATCTATCAAGGTTCCTACACGCTTCGGAGTACAATACCATGCTTATAACGTCGCCGATCCCAAAGTCATACAATTTATAAAAGATGTTTTAGACGAAGTATGTAACCTTTTCCCCTCGGAAACAATTCACATCGGAGGAGACGAAGTCAAATACGACCAATGGAAAAAATCGGCACAGGTACGTAATTTCATGAAAGAACAGAATATAAAAACACCTGCCGATCTCCAAATATGGTTCACAAATACCATTTCCCATTACCTGGAAAACAAAAAAAAGCACATGATGGGCTGGAATGAAATTACCGGAGTTAAAATACACGATTACACCGATTTTGAGGATGCAGCCTCCGGAGCATCGCTTGCAGAAGGAACCATCGTACATTTTTGGAGAGGAGACCCTTCTTTGATCAAACAAACAGTTAAAAAAGGATACCAAGTGGTTAACTCCTATCACGAATATACCTACCTCGATTATGACACGGCATACACTTCTCTCGAAAAAGCATACCATTTCGATCCTTTGGCGGGTATCACCGGAAAAGAAACGGATTTAATTATCGGAATAGGAGCCCAAATGTGGGGAGAATGGATACCTACCCCTTCGGACATGTACCGTAAATTATATCCTCGTATAGCGGCTTTTGCCGAATGTGGCTGGATCTCACCTTCAAATAAATCATGGAAACGTTTTAATCAAGCGGCCTACAAAGAAAATCTCCGTTGGAAACAATTATACCAATAAATATTAATATTTATTCTAAAAAATCTACATAGGTAATTATTGATTTATCTATGTAGATTTTTAGAATTATAAAACTTCATTCTTTTCATTCCTTAAATATTGTTTTTCTATCATTTTTTACCGTAATTTGATGCCGATAAAACAAGCTGCTCCTCGACAGCATCACTTTATGCAAATCACCAGTCAACAAATAGAAGAGATACGTGCAGGCAAAATCAAAACATTCGAGATTTTGTTCAACGCATATTATCCTCGGGTTAAAAGCTTTGCATTCGGTATGATAAAAGATCAATACGAAGCCGAGGAAATAGCACAAAATGTATTCTTAAAGTTGTGGTCCAATCGGGAAAAACTCTCGTCCGACAACACTTTGAGCAGTTACATATTCACCATCGTACAAAATGAAGTTTACGACTTTTTTCGAGAAAAACACTATTCGCTCGGATACCAAGAAAAAATGTTGTCTACTCCACAAAATTTACAGTACGAAATCGATTCGGAATATAACATCAAAGAAATAAAATCCATTGTCAATCGTACGTTGCAAAACATGCCTCCGCAACGAAGGACAATATACCAAATGAGCCGAGAACAATTCTTAAGCAATGACGAAATCGCCAAAACCCTCGGTTTATCCAAACGTACGGTAGAAAAACACATCAGCCTCGCATTGGCTACCATTAAAAAAAATTTAGGAGACTTCCTTTTCTGGCTGTTTATATTCTTTATTAAATAAATAGCTGTTATCTCCTATCGTCATTTTCTTTCCGATAAAGATTTATATTAAAATTTTTTCACGGTCGTTACGTGTGTAATTTCCTTCAATCGTATAATATTATATAAGATAAAATTATGCAGAATCCAACTCCAACCAGACAAGAACTATCCAGTTATTTTTTCGACCGGTGCACGCCCGAAATAAGCAATAAGGTCGAACGTTGGTTTTTCAAGAACGGTAACAGTCAAGAAGCCAAAAAGTTATTATTCTCCTTATGGGAAGAATTGGAAGATACTACATCATCTACTTCTCCCGAAGAGATACAAGCCGCTTTCGAGCAATTCAAAGCCCGACTACTGAGCTCCGCACCCCAAGAAAACAAGTCTAAAAAACCAAACTTGTTTCTCTGGATACAACGTATTGCGGCAATCCTCATTCTCCCTCTGATTATATTTTCGGGGTACTTATTCTATCAACACCAAAAAGAAGAAAACATAGTGTGGATAGAAAAAAGTGCCGGATATGGCGACATCAAACATATCACTTTGCCCGATAACACCACTGTATGGTTGAATGCCGGCAGCACTATTATTTACCCCGAAGAGTTCATCGGCCGTTTCCGGCAAATATTCTTTACGGGAGAAGGTCATTTTTCTGTGGCAAAAAATAAAGAAAAACCATTCATCATTAAATCGAACGAAAGCAGTATAGAAGTTTTAGGAACCCAATTCAATTTAAAATCGTACAGCAACGACAACAGAATAGAAGTAGCCCTTCTCGATGGATCGGTAGCGTTCTGTTATCCGAGTACGACAGACCAAGAAATGAAATGTATCCTCTCTCCGGGCGAGCAAGTTTATTACAATCGCACAACCCACAATCTGGAAAAGAAAAATTTTATCCTATCCGACTATTCTTCATGGAAAGATGGAAAATACTATTTCAAAAACGAAACATTGGAAAATATTGCCAAACAGTTAGAGCGGAATTTCGATGTCAACATAATTATCAAAAACGATTCACTCAAACAAATTCCTTATCACATGGCATTTGTCAACAACGAAACTTTAGATGACATTCTATCGGCCATGAATTTAGACGGATATTTAACAATCAAACGAGATGGTAAAATCATAGAAATTTATTGACAATCAAACTAATTTATCATGAAAAGGCACAAAATTCATCACTCCGCCGACATTGTCGGGAGATGCAAGAAAGGCATAATCCCATTTTTATTATGCTTCGTCTTTATGGGATACGGACAAAACATATCTGTCAACTTCCCGAATATAACAGTAGAAAGAGCTTTGGAAATTCTTCGGAATCAAGAAGGGTATTCTTTCTCTGTCAAAACAAATGATGTAAACTTACGACAAAAAGTCAATGCCGATTTGCAAAACCAACCTATCGAAAAGGTCTTGGAAACCATATTCCAAAACCAACCGGTTTCTTTCGAAATAGAAGGTAAAATGGTAAGAATCATTAAAGCCCCTGAAAAAGATTCGAAACAGATAGGAAGCACAGCCGAAAGCAAAAAAATCTCCGGTAGAGTAACCGATAAACAAGGTGAACCGCTCATCGGGGTAAGTATCATTGCAAAAGGAGCCAACAAAGGCACGATAACCAATATAGACGGGTATTATTCTTTAACTGTACCCGACAAATCGGTTATACAATTCTCTTATGTAGGCTACGATACCCAAGAACTAAAATTAGGAAAAGGGAATATATTGAACGCCACCCTACAAGAAAAGATAAATGACCTCGACGAAGTGGTCGTTATCGGATATGGCAGTATGAAAAAAAGCGACCTGACAGGAGCTGTTACCACGGTAAAAACCGAAGACCTTCCGATGGCAGCCAACACATCGATCTCTCACATGTTATCGGGAAAAGCCGCCGGGATAACATCAGTTCAAAACAGCGCACAACCGGGTGGCGGCGTCACTCTACGTATACGAGGCGAAGCATCTACCGGAGCCGGAAACGAACCTTTATACATCATCGACGGATTTCCAGTAGGAGGATCCCAAGTCGAACCGGCAGCAGACAACAGATATAGCGATTTCGGGTCTCGTAATCCTCTGAACTCTATCAACCCCAACGACATCGAATCCATAGAGATTCTAAAAGATGCTTCTTCCACGGCTATTTACGGAGCAAGAGCTGCGAACGGTGTTATCATCATTACGACTAAAAAGGGACGCGAGGGAAAACCCGTTGTCAATTACAGCGCAAACTATGGCGTCCAACAAATTGCCAACAAGACGGAAATGATGACAGCCGAAGAATTCATGACCGAAGCCAACAAATTCGCCAAAGAGCAATGGCTCTATAACAACAGAGTATATCCATACGGAAATACGAACCCATCGTCGATAAAAGACCCCATCGTCTATCCTTATGACGCAAAAGATATAAAAAATGCGGGGAAAGGAACCGACTGGTATGACTTAATTACCAGAGAAGGTATGATTCACCAACACAATTTATCGGTATCTGGCGGAACTTCCAACCTGAAATACATGGCATCATTCAACTTCTTCGATCAAAACGGAGTTGTTAGAAACAGCGACTTCACCCGCTATACCGGACGCCTGAACATCGAACATCAAATAAATAAAATATTCAAATACGGAATCAATGCGACTCAAAGTTACATCAAGTCCTCGAATGTTCCATTGGGAACAGAAGACTTCGAAAACTCAGGATTGATAAACTCGGCTATGTCGTACGACCCGACGACTCCTGTCAGAGACAAAAACGGGGATTATGCACAAAGCGATCGAATGACTACTGTACCCAATCCTGTTTCCATGCTCGAAATAGATGACTATACACAAACTAAAAGATTATTGGTGAACGCTTTTCTTCAAGCAGAAATTATAAAAGGATTGGTTGCAAAAATCAATATAGGATTCGATGACCAAAACGGTGTAAGAAATTCCTACATACCCACTACTACATTATACGGTAAGCAAGAAGGAGGAAAAGCCAGCAAAAGTATGGCACAGCAATTCGACCGCTTGTTAGAAGCAACCGTAAACTATAATTTCAATATTGCAAAAGCGCACAAGTTCAATATTTTAGCAGGATATTCCTATCAAGATTTCAACAATGAAGGATTCTCTGCCGCCAATTCACAATACAACTCACTGGCTTCCGGAGAAGCAGCCCGCCCCACGGTAGCTTCCAACAAGTCAAAAACTATGTTCATCTCCTACTTCGGTCGAATAAATTATAACTTGTTCGATAAATATCTTTTCACTCTCACTGCTCGTGTCGATGGCTCAAACCGATTCGGTGAAAACAATCGATACGGAATATTCCCGTCGGGAGCATTTGCATGGCGTATCAAACAGGAAGACTTTTTAAAAGACGTCGACTTCCTCTCCGACTTAAAAATGAGAATAAGTTTAGGTCAGACGGGTAACAGTGAAATCGGGAATAACGCCTTTGAATACTATACGGCAGCATGGCAACAATATGTGTTTGGCAATTCGATTAACACCGGAACGGCAAAATCGCAAATCGCCAACCCAGATTTAAAATGGGAAACAACAACCGAATTTAACTTTGGTTTGGATTTCGGATTCTTCAACCAACGGTTAAGTGGTACATTCGAATATTTTAAAAAAGAAGTGAAAGACCTTTTGGGTTACCGCTCGCTAAAATCATTCATGGAAGTATCTACGGTAGCCGCCAACATCGGAAAAACTCAAAGTACCGGTATAGAAATCTCCTTGAAAAGCCGAAATTTTACAGGAGAATTCAAATGGGACACTGAACTTAATTTCACCCGATATGTAGACCGTTGGAAAGAGCGTAATCCCGAAGACGAACTAAGCCCTTGGCAAAAAGCGAATGATCCCATTCGAGCTCACTACGGATACCTATCCGACGGAGTTCTGGGTATAGACGAGACACCTCCCGCTTCCATGCCCAACCTGCTGCCCGGTGAATATAAAATAAAAGACATAAACGGTTATCTCCGAGACGACTTCGGGAACCTTATACCCGATGAAAACGGAAACGTTCAATACACAGATGCCCCGGACGGGATTATCGATGAAGCGGATATCGTATTATTGGGAACATACGATCCGGGCTTCTCAATCGGATTTGGAAATACATTCGAATACAAAGGCTTCGATCTGAATATATTCTTTTACGGCATGTTCGACCGAATCGTCAACAACGCCACGCGTGGAAAATTCTCCATTCCCAATATTCGTTTTATTCTAAACGGACAAAACATGATGAAAGAAATATCCGAACGTTGGTCTAGTGAAAACCCACACAGCAAATATCCGTCTGGATTCGTAAGCCAATACCCGCAGCCATCTGATTATCTGTGGGAAGATGCTTGGTTCATACGTTGTAAAAATATCACTCTGGGTTATACACTTCCTCAAAAATGGATACGGAAAGTATTTTCCAGAGCCCGGATTTTTGCAGATGTTTCAAATCCCTTCGTAATTACACCTTACTCTGGCAATGACCCGGAAACCGATTTCAAAGCCGGTTACCCCAATCAACGTACCTATTCTTTTGGAGTGGACATAACCTTTTAATCCTATATGAATTATGAAAACTAAAAATATATTTTTCTCCTCGCTGTTTCTCATAGCAGCATATTCGTGCTCTTTGGAAAACGAAACTTATGATCAACTTGGCTCCGATAACGTGATGACTACCGAAAACGATGTCAAAGCCGCTGTCACCGGGATATACCACGAACTACGTGGCGGAGGCTGGGATCGCTATAATTGTGCATGGGGTTCTCTACTAACTATGCAAATCGGTTGTACCGATGAATGTGACTGCAACTGGGTATGGGACAAACAACTCGATTTTCTGTGGACTGCCGAAACAACCGATTTAGGACAATTTTATACCGGACTAGTTCCCGCTGTTACCAAAGCAACCTCTCTGCTGGAACGCATGCGAAAAATATCTATATCCGCTCCAATAAAACGCAGATATATGGCCGAAGTCCGATGTCTCAGAGCTATGTGGGCATATGATCTATATGATCTCTACGGAACAGTACCATTAATTACCGATCCAGATATAGCCCTCGATCCTCAAAAAGCCCAATCTTATATGCCAGAACGGCCCTCGATAGAATGGTATGTCAACTTCATAGATACTGAATTAAAAGAAGCAGAAGAAAATTTGAAACCGGCCAGTCTGCTCGCGGCAAGCGAATATGGGAGAATGACCAAAGGTATCGCTCAAATGTATATGTTGAAACTCTATATGCATGAAGCCGGTCAAGAACGCCACTATCGAAACGACGAAGGCAAAGCCATGATGTGGTGGAATCGAGTAGATTCGATTACCGAAGTCATGATAAAAGACGGAGAATACTCCCTGCAAAAAGATTACATGTCGATATGGTCTCCTTCGAATCAAAGGAACAGCGAAGTAATTTTCCCGATACCCAATTTCCCCGAAGGTGGTTTAGGGAACTGTTTCCTCGCACATGCATTACCCGCCGATTATGTATCGCAAAACTGAATAGCATTGACTAAATGGGGAGGTTTCCTTGTTCCCTGGGATTTTTACGACACCTATGATCCCAAAGACAAACGGAGAAATGCTTTGTTGGCGACCTATTGGAATGGGAAAAAGATGGTCGACCGCCGTACTGAATACACAGGTAAACCGGGTGCTGTTCCAATGAAATACCAAGAAAATCCTAGCACGACAGGGCAATGGGATGCCAGCGAATACGTAATAAACCGATATGCCGAAGTAATATTAGCCAGAGCCGAAGCTCTGAACGAAATATACGGTCCGACCCAAGAGGCCAAAGACCTCGTTCATGAAATACGGGAACGAGCATTCGATAATTACAAAGGTAGCAAATACGAAAAAGAGATAAATGACATAACCGATAAAGATGCATTCAGAGCACACCTATTAAAAGAAAGAGGTTGGGAGTTTTGTTGGGAAGGCATGCGTCGCCCCGATTTGATTCGTCATGGAGAACTAATATCCAATGCCATTGATCGTGGCAAGCTTATGGCCGAACCCAAACACATTCTATATGCAATACCACAATCGGTAATTTATGAAAATCCAAATCTCAAAAATAACGAAGGTTTTTAGTTATGAACAAATTAAATTTTAAATATCTGTTTCCTAATTTATTCCTATTTTGTATCTGCATGAACCTTACAGCGTGCAGTGAAAAGAACAGTAGCGGAGACAATTTACAATCGGGAGATGAAATAATCTCGTTCGAACCCGACCTGGATACACTTATCCGCAATCCAGTATCGGGTTGGACTTTATACGACGATGCAAACGACTACGTCGCACAAGCGAATACCTATTGGAATCAACAGGGAGCCGCAGCAGAAAAATATGCTTCTATTTTCTATTGGCGTTCCCGATGGTCTGAGCTCGAACCAGAAGAAGGTAAATACGCATGGGAACATGACGAGAATTTCAAAGCGCTCATTCAAGGCGCCCTTGACCGAGGATTGAAATTGGCATTCAGAGTTTACATCGACGGACAAGACAATATTCATAACGGTACTCCCGACTTCGTAAGAGAGGCCGGAGCCAAAGGTTATGCAGTCCATAAGCTCTGGGACCCTGCAAATGAAAACAACAACTGGACTCCCTATGCCGACGACCCCGTCTTTCAGGAAAAATTCGGGAATTTTATCCGTGCTTTCGCCAAAGAATTCGACAATCCCGAACAAGTAGATTTTATCGACGCTTACAATTTAGGCTGGTGGGGCGAAGGGCATCACGTACAATATTTGAACAACAATAATAAATTCAAAGTGTATCAATGGATTACAGACCTATATGCCAAGAATTTCAAAAATGTTTTGCTTGTCGTGAACTTTGGAACAGAAATAGGATTCGAATATGAAAAACGATTGGCTATCGACAAACACGATTTTTTGACTCGCCGCGACGGAATCGGCAGTTATTGGTTCCAAGATGCAGAAGTCAATATCATCAACTCGCTTTTCCCACAAAAAGCATTCATAGCTGAAGGCTGCTATTGGGGAGGAAATTCCGACAGCTATCAACCGTGGAACACCGATCCGCTTTATGCCGACAAATTCAAATCATGGTCCGACTTTTATGCTCAGGCTTATAAAGACGCTATACGAGGACATGCCAATACACTCGATTTGAGAGAGGCTACCGAAACCAGAGGTTGGATAACCCACGCCAAAGATTTGGTAAAAGACTTCATTAGTAACGGTGGATACAGATTAACCCCTATCCAAATAGAATATCCAGTATCGGTACAAATGGGAAATACATTATCCATAAAGCATATATGGCGAAATAGCGGGGTAGGCGTATGTCCCAACAATAACAAAAGATGGAACTATAAATATAAAGTTTCATTTGCCCTACTCGATCCCGAAAGCCATGAAATAAAACAACGGATCACCGATGAAAACGCAGAACCGTCGGCATGGATAAAAGGAACCGATAAAACGTATAAAACCAGCGAATCTTTAATTGTCCCAGCCGGACAATACATATTGGCAGTTGCCATTACAGACGATACCCAAAATCAAAAACCGGGATTGAATCTTGCCGTAAAAAACGGGAAATTCATAAACGACTGGCTACAAATCGGTACTATACAAATCACTAAATAATTCATCAACCCTAAAAACACAATTACAATGAAAAAATCACTTTTTTATTTAGCAGCAACACTACTCATTGCTACGACCTCATGTTCCGAAGACAACAATGACAATGCCCCCAAAGGGCAAGAGAGCAACATTACACTATACGCGCCCGACGATTTGGAAGAGTTTGATCTTTTGTACGAAAATCCCACACGAAAACTGAAATTCGAATGGGAAAGCGATAAAGAAGGAGCTACATACGCTCTTATATTCAGCCTCGATGAAGAGATGAACAACATCGAGAGAATTGATATCGGAACCGAAATGTACACATCTCTCACCCATCAAGACCTCGACGACTTACTCGGTAAACTGGGCGTAGGCGAATACAAAAGAGGTGAATTATATTGGGCGGTCGAAAGTGAAAACGAAGGAACCTTGTCCCGCAGCGAAATTCGCAGCATGAAATTGTTCCGTTTTTATAAACCTTTCATCGATCCTCGTGACAACGAAGAATATCGCGTATGTCGTGTTTTCGATCCCATATCCGAAGATTATGCCGTATGGTTGGCCGACAATTTAAGAGCGACGACCTATTCCGACGGAACTCCTCTTGGAGAAAATGATGTAAAATTCTATACTCCCCAAGAAGGAGAAAACGAATCTTGGACAAAAGTTTTCGGAGGGTATTACACATGGACCGCCACCATGCGGGGCACTCGTGGAGCAGAAGAAGGTGAAAAAATTCAAGGTATAGCGCCCGAAGGTTGGCACATACCGACTAAAACTGAATGGGACTTCTTAATCAATGCTTGCGGTGACCCCACTATGCCCGCCACCATATTAAAAGAAAAAAGCTATTGGGATCCTAATGCCGGAGATGTCGGTATGAACTCTATCGGATTCAATATGGCTGGGACTGGATACATTTGGAGCATACCTGAAAACGATGTAATAGAAGCCTTTGCCAATACCTATTTCTGGACCTCGACAGCTCCCAAAGACGGAGATGTGTACCCGTGGAATCCCGATCCCGTAAACTTCCCCAATCAGGGAGTAACA
>OJNL01000809.1_pt1 | contig 20482 bp, 20 predicted proteins | sample 1597581 | NCBI WGS metagenome assembly OJNL01 (sample SAMEA2452133, study PRJEB22498) | human gut metagenome | biome: human feces; feature: human gut; material: feces | place: Australia | collected 2012
AAACGGCAGGAAATTATGTATTTATATTTAGTCGCTATTTAGGAGTTGAAATTGTAGATGTTTCTGATATTAAAACACCAAAACTTTGTTCTGTAATTAATACAGGAGGCGAGTGTATTAATGGAGCAGTTGATGGAAAATATATTTATATTAGTAATTGGAATGCTAAAAAGATATATGTATATGAAATAAGTGATATAAATTCGCCTAAAGAGATAACTACTATAGACACGGATGGAAATCCATATGGAATAAAGATAAAAAAAGATAATTTATTTGTTGCGACAGGACATCATTCATCACAAGATTTAGATTTAGATGACAAGACGTCACCGGGATATGGTGCAGGTCATGGGATGGAAATATATGATATATCAGATGTTTCTAGAATCAATTTAAAAAGTATTGTAAAAGCAGATGGAAGATTATATTATCCAGCAATTGATAGTTGGGGAGTATATATTTCTGGTAAATATGCATTTTTATCTTCGAAGTATGATGGGGTATTTGTATATGATGTATCAGATGTAGAAAATCCTAAAAGAGTTGCCGTAATTCAGAGAAAGATAAAAGGTATGGAGGATGATCAGGTGGAGCCTCAATATATTTTTCCTTACAATCCTCAAAAATATATGATAGACCCAATTTCAGGAATTACATTTGGTGAAAATGAGGTATATTTGGCCTGCCAAGATACAGGGTTTTACAAGCTTGATATGGATTTCCAAATAGGAGGAAATGATTCTGTTGAAGAAAGTTTTTCATATAAAACTTATAATGGGAGCTTTTTTAATTCATTTTCTTCTGTAAAATTGTTAAATCATGATTCTAAAGTACTATCAGGATATGGAGTAGTTAATGCGATAGATACATATAAAAATAAACTAATAATTGCGTGTGGAGATAATGGAGTTTATGTTATTGATGATAATGGTAAAATACTAAGTAATATTAAAACTAAGGGAGCGGCAAAAGATATTATAGTTTATAATAATAAAGTTTATATCGCAGAAGGAAATTTTGGAATGGAGATTTATTCGTTGGATAATAATGGAAAAGCTTCATTGATAAATCAATGGAAAAATCATGATTCACAAGAGACGGTGTCTCAAATTAAAGTTTTAAAAAGTGGAAAATATTTGCTTATGCAGATGGGCTGGTCCAAAGTAAAAGTTTTAGATATAAGTAATGTTACTAACATAAAAGAAGTAAAAGATATTTTAGCTGGAACACTTTATTTTAGAAATTTATTTAATCAAGATGATGATACTAGTGTTGTAGGATATGGAAGTAATCAACAAGTAGGATTTTTGAATGTTTCTGAGGGTACTATTAAGGAAAAGAATATCAAAAATAGTATTTATGAAGAGAGAAATGGTTCATGTATTTATAATGGAATGTTTATAAGTGTTTATAGAGATGGATATATAGCCGAGAAAATTGATAAAATAAATTCTAATACGAAATTAGATGAACTTCCGCAATATACCCTTAAAGGTGATTATAAAATTCGCGGAAAAATAGTTTGTAATGATGGATTAATGGTTGTAACTGATTCATATAGTAGAAAGGTGTCGATATTGAATATTAAAGATATACGAAAACCGGAATTAGAGGAGGAGTTTTTTGTAGATGGAAATGTTGACATTGCTAAAATTACATCAAACTACATTTATATTCCGTTAAAATATCAAGGTGTATTAGTTATAAAAAGATAATATTATAAAAAGATTTGTTTGAAGAAAGGCTAGATAATAATGCAGAAAAGGATTCTAGTAATAGATTTTCTTAGAGGAATGTCAATATTGGGAGTGGTTTTTTATCATTTAATTTCATTATATATGACATCATTGCCAGGAGTTATAAGGTATGCTGCGAATGCGGGAAGTTCAGGAGTGCTAATTTTTTTCTTTTGTAGTGGGTTTTCGTTACATTTGTCAAATCATAAAAAACACTTGTCATATATAAGTTTTTTATTGAAAAAGGTAAGAAAAATTTATTTGCCATATATATTTATAGTGTTGGTAACAGCGTGTATACCATTTATACAAATTGAAGGAAGTCGGGTAATGGCTATTTTGAGCCATATATTTCAGTTTAGAATTTTTAATTTACAGTATTTTGAAGCATTTGGAGGACACTGGTGGTATTTAGGAACATTGTTCCAATTTTATATTATTTTTTATGTTTTGGAAAGAATCTTAGATAGGATATCAGAGAAGAATTTTGTAATAATATGTAGTTTGTTATCTGTAATATATGTTATTATATTGGCATTTTTTAATTTACAAGATAATAATATATTTACTAGACTTTTCCCCAAATATTTATTAGAATTTTCAGTGGGGATGGCAGGTGCAGAATTATGTTTAAAAGGAAAATTAGAGGAAATAAGGGTATCTCCCAAAGTATTAGTGGCAATAGCATTAGGTGGAATTGCATTGTTAGGATTAAGTAGTAGAAACTCAATGGGAAGGCTTTTAAACGATATTCCAGGATTTGTAGGTTTTTTATGTTTGTTTATATGGATATATTTATTAAAAATAAAATGGATAGACAGAATTGTTTTTTGGATTAGTAATATATCTTTTGAATGGTATTTAATACATATGCTTATATTTACTATAATATTTCATTTTATAAGTGGTACTATATTGCTTGATATTATGGGAGGAATTATAGCAATAATATTAAGTATTGCTATAGCATATGTATATCATTATTTTTTGAAAAATATTTCTGGAAAAGGATACAATAATAAATTGTAAAGAAAAGTGCAATGTAATTTTTGAAAATTAAAGGGAGACGGTATATGGACCAAAGAGAATCGTTAATTGGAAGGGATTATTTTGTATTTATTAAAAGTGTTGCCATTATTTTGATGATAATTCATCATTCATTTGGTTTCCCTAATTATTATATTGTTGGTATAAGATATGCAAATTTAGAAGGAATAGCAGGTTTTATAAGAGCAGTAACAAAAATTTGTGTTCCTATATTTGTTTTTTTAACAGGACAGGAATATTGTCTTCATAAAGATTTTTCACTTGGCCATTCAGTAAAAAAGTTACACAATTTCTAATTGGTTATTGGATTGTATTTTTTTATTAATAATTACATCAATTATTAACGGATATAGACCTCAATTTCAAAATGCTTTATTAGAAATGTTTGGATTAAAACCATATGTAATGTGTTTTTGTTGGTATGTTTCATTTTATATTATGTTGATGTTTATTTTTCCGTGTTATGTAAAATTATTAAAAATAAGAAATAGTTATACATGGGATATTAGTATATCAATTGTTTTTTATCTTGGAATTCAATTACTTATAAAAGAAGCTGAGAAGATGGATAAATATAATATAATATTAGCAGTGTCTATTTATTTACTAGTTGCGATAATAGGTTATCTATTTGCTAAATATAATGTTTTAAATAGGATGAGGGACACAATACAGAATGCATTTGGTTTTTATAGCATAGTGGGGTTTTTATTAATTTGTAGTGCACTTGTTTTACATGGAATGAAGTCTTACATAGGGGGAATAAGTATTGGTATAGTTGTTGTACCTATGCTTATGGAGGGAATAGCATTTACAAAAATAAATTTGGTGAAGTGGTTTCGAAAAATTTTGTTAGTGCTAGGAAAAAATTCAATGAATATATGGTTTCTTCATTGTATTTTTTTTCAATTGCAACAAGAGAGCTTTTTCAACCTATTGCATATATGATTAAGAATCCAATTTTTGTTGTTTTTTGGATATTATTGCTTTGTACAATAGTATCCATTCCGGTTGGGAAGATACAGAGACAATTTATGAAAATTTTAAAAATATAAATTATTCTTATGTTTTTTAAATATGTAATAGATATAATAAAAAAGCTTGTTATTTGGATGACAAGTATAAAAAACGAAAGAGGAGTATACTTAGTATGAAAACAACATTAGTAATCATGGCTGCCGGCATCGGTTCCCGATTTGGCGGTGGAATTAAACAACTTGCTCCAGTTGGTTTAAATGGAGAGATTATCATGGATTATTCTATCCATGATGCAATCGAAGCAGGCTTCAACAAAATAGTTTTTATTATCCGTAAAGATATTAAAGATGCATTTAAAGAAGCAATCGGTGATCGTATTGAAAAGATTTGTAAAGAACTTGATGTAGAGATTGCTTACGCATATCAGGAATTAAATGAACTTCCAGAAGGTGTGGAGCTTCCAGCAGGACGTACCAAACCTTGGGGAACAGGCCAGGCTGTTCTTGCTTGTAAAGAAGTCCTGCATGAGCCATTTGCAGTTATAAATGCAGATGACTACTATGGAAAAGAAACATTTGTTAAGCTTCATGATTTCCTTGTAGGCTATGCACCAGAAAAAGCCGATCAGTTCTGTATGGCAGGTTTCATTTTGAAGAATACGTTAAGTGAGAATGGAGCCGTTACAAGAGGTATCTGCGAGACAAATGAGGAAGGTTATCTTACAGCAGTTCATGAGACTTCCAATATTGTCAAGACTCCAGAGGGTGCAGCAGTAGATAACGATGGACAGCTCACTTCAATTAATGCTGAATCCTACGCATCCATGAATATGTGGGGACTTACACCGGAATTCATGCAGATTTTAGAAAATGGATTTAAAGAGTTTTTTGCAAATATGGGAGACAAAGATATTCTGAAAGCAGAATATTTATTGCCAATCTACATAGATGAACTTCTTCAGGCGGGCAGAGTTTCTGTAAAGGTCTTAGATACAAATGATAAGTGGTTCGGAGTAACCTATAAAGAGGATAAAGACTATGTAGTGAAGTCATTTGCTAAGCTGATAGAAGCTGGTGTATATCAGAAGAATTTATTTGAAGATTTGAAATAAGCAGTGAAGGAGAACGATGGGAAGTAAGATAATCGAAATATTTAATAAGATAGCATATAATGTATTATCAGCACTTTATCAGCCCTTCTGGGCTGCCGTTCTCCTTGCCTTTTTAACAATGTTCTTATATTTATATGGTAAGGAGCATGGGTGGAAAAAGAATAATTTTATCCGAAATATGTTTGCAACATGGTGGAGAGCATTTAAAAGTTCTTCAAATTTTCGCCGGACATTCTTATTAGCTTTTTATACAGCAATGATATTACTCCGAACAGTTTTAAATCGTGAGATATGGTTTGATCCGCTTGGAAAGATTTTTGGAGGATGGGGATTATATGAAGATGGACAGTTTACAACAGAATCTATAGAGAATTTCATGTTATTTGTTCCATTTTCTATTTTACTGTTATGGGCATTTCAAAAAGAATTACTTGATGAATCTGAGAATATTAGATTTGGAAAGACCGTTTGGGAAGCCACAAAAGTTGTAGCAGTATTTTCTTTTATGATAGAATTTACTCAGCTATTATTCCATCTTGGAACATTTCAAATATCGGATCTGACCTATAATACACTTGGTGGAGCAGTAGGTGGTGTCATCTATTATTTGGGATATTCCAGAAAGCGAAAGAAATAAAATAAGAAACAGAGGACAGCTATCAGAGCATCGTGGGATAGCAAGGAATCCTCTGTTTTAGCCCCAAGACGATTGGATTCACATGAAAATAGGAGTTATAAGATGGCAGGAAGACCAAGAAAGAAACCAGAATATAATCCAGAACTTCAATTTAACAATTTTCTTCAAGAGTTAAGGGATGCCTATGAAGAAGCAGATTCTTTAAGATCACTGGCAGATGAGTTAAATATTAGTCTGCTTAAACTCCGTAAGTTACTTATTACTGCAGATGTATTTACATCAGATATATGTATAGAAATCAATGATTTACATCAGTCAGGAAAAAAGATTCCGGAGATTATGAAACTCACAGGTCTTTCCAGAGCATCGGTACATTCCTATTTGCCCTACACAAAGGGAATTTATAATGCAGCAGAGATAAGTCTAAATGCGGAGCGGTGCCGGACATATAAGAATAGACAAGAGCAGATTCGGCTTCTAAAGGAAATACCATCAGAGGAAAATCTGTGGCAGACTATTATTGCATTTCAGAATTATCCATTTAAAACGGCAACAGGATTACCGTTCCGATATAAATTAAAAGTTGGTAAAAACGGAGAGTATAACAGAGAGCTACTGATAGACCGAAGAGAGAAAAGTAAGAGTCTTGCCTGGAGTAGTGTGGTGCTGGCATTTGAAAATAGTAAGAGGATTTCAGAAGAAGTGAAGAAGCCGAAAGCACTTGGAGATATTAGAGGAGTTTCATATATTTATCCGATATTATGGCGATTTGGTTTGATCAGAGTTCCGGAAGCAATAGAGAAGAAAATGGGAAAGCAGAGATAAATCCCTGCTTTATTGCTCATAAGAGATTGGATTGACATGGATATATTAAAGAGTTTCTCTTAAAATAGAAAATGCATCAATGATTCCTTGCTTGTAGGCAAAACGTATATATTCTATAGATGAAATGTTTTCAGCAGTGATAGCGGCATCAACAGTGTCTCATTGTTGAGGAGTTAGATTAAGATCCTGTATTTTTTCATACCCTATCTTATGATCTATGGCGTATCGTGCTTTTCATGAATTCCATAAATAAAAAGTCCAGCAAGTAAAGAACTGATGTCAAAGAAAACAGCAAGTATTAATGAAAACCAAGCTGTAAACCAGTATTTACCAAATAGTAAGGAGGTGGCTTTTTCAACAACATTGATATCAGAAATTTTATTTCTACGTAATTGATTGATAGTTTCGATGTTTTCATTAATATTATAGTTTTCCAATAAATCAATATTGATTACGGTAGTATCCAACAGTTTTTTTTCGCCTTTAGATAATCGAGGAAGCTGTTGAATCAAGTTTTCTAAGTCATTTAACCTTGAATGCCATTCATTTTTCCAGACAGAACAATCTTTGGAAAATGATTTTTCAGTTGGATTGGGAATGACAATATTATTTGAAATGTTCTTTCGTAGTGTTTTTATACTTGTAGTAGAATTTTTAGTAGAACTGGATTGCATTTCCACTAAAGATATGTAATTGTTTACAGTAATGGTTAATTCTTGTGTCATTTTAACTATTTCACTGTATTCTTTAATAATATTGTCTTTTTTATTCATATCAAGAATTTTGTTATTAAGTTTTGAGATATAGTTTTGTAATACCTTTGTATTAGGAGTTGGTTTTAACATTTCTACGAGAAAGTTTGCTATTATTGTTTCCTGAGAATTATTGTAATCCGCTAATGCAGATTTTGCAGTGGCTAATGCATATTTTGCATTTTGATATTTAGTTTGGTCTAATTTTTTTTGCTTATTAGTATTTTTCAAGTCTTTTTCTACTGTTTTATATTTACTGTCCCATTTGTTTTGCTGGTTATGCCATGTAGTAGAGTTGAAGGCAGCATCATAAGAATCTAGCTTCTTCTTTAATTTTTCTGCTTTATCTTTAATATCTTCATAAGTTAGTTTTGCCTCATTATAGTTTATGCTGGCTATTTGAACATTATTCTCCAAATCACTTTTTGAAAGTTTCTGGCCTTGGGTTGTGTTTTGAGAATATTTGTATTGTAATTGGCTTAAAAGTTTATTAGATAAAATCTGCATAGCCTTAGTATCTTCTTCGATATAGTCGGATGTGTTATTTAAAATCTCTTTACAAGAGGAAGTTAAAATAACATTATCATCGACATAACCAGATTGATGTTTATAAACGACGTAATCACATATATATACAAAAGAAAAAAACGAAGAACTGGAAAGAAGCATTACGTAAAAGAGAATGATAGCTCTTTGAAAGCTCGTACTTTTATATGTCTTCTTTTCTTGCCCTTTTTTATTACCCCAATGGTATTTCCTTGTTTCTCGATTAGGGCAGTTTTCTCCAATTTTATGATAATAAAATGGCAGTCTGAGGTTAAGTACAAATAAGATGGATTGAATTCCAAAAGAAATGAGAGTCGCCATCCATTGGGATTCGGTAAAGATATATGTACTTAATCCATCTGCAGTTGCATTCCATGAAACAATAGCGAAAGCAAATGCGGCAACCTTAACGATAGTGATTCCGTTGGCATCGCGTGTCTTTGGGGATATACTATTAGATTTTTTGTCCATGCTTACACCTCCGTAAATTTTGTTTAAAAAATATTATTCGTCTTCTGTATCCGTAGATTCATCTCCAAAAACAAAGTCATAAATCATAGTAGAAAAATTTGGAATGAATGTGACGAATTTTAATATTGAAATAACAGAATCGAGAACGATATCAATAAGCATCTTTACTATGTCTATTGTTTTGTCTTTGATTAGTGTTTTGTTGTTGATTTTTTCCAGGATTTTTTTTACATCATCAGCTTTCATTTCTGCGATTAGTAATAAGGTTGCATGGGTCAGTCTTAGGAAAAGTGCAAATGCTATACCTATAAGAAGAAGCATTAATGGTATTAGAAGGTATTCTCCTTTATTGACCCAATCATAAAACTGATCTGCTGTAAAATCACTAAACTTACTATATGCTAAATAACAAACGATGATATCTAAAATTGCACTTAAAGCATATAGAGGAATGCCGGTTTCTGCGGATTCTTCTTTTAAGGAACGAGAAAATGCCTTCATCCTTGTTACGATTAGCCGAATCATTTCAATTAAAAATAGGATAACGATGATAAAAGCCAGGAGAATCGTTACTACAAAACCCGCATATTTTAAAAGCGATACTATAATATTAAAAAAATTATAATTATTTTCCCAAATGTTACTGGTATATAGAATGCTACTTACTGCACATACACTACCAATGAGAATGGTTAAAAATAAGAAATAAAATGGTATCCATATTTGATTCGAGTTTGTATTTGTGGTTTGTTTTTTTACTAGGCTGTGCTCTTTTTTTGAGAGCGGAGTTATTTTATTGTTATTTTTTTGCCCTTCTAATACAGGTGTGTGTTTAGAAGGTTCACTGATAGAATCACTATTTTCTGAATCACTGCAAAGATATACAACAAATTTTGCAAAAAGAAGAAGAAAAAGTAGTCCACCAAGAAGCATAATTGCAAAAAGTGAAGAATCTATATTTTTTAAAATAGGAAGTAACGTCTTTAAGGTGTCATAGTCATAAAATTTATTGGCAAATAATAGTATGGACAGCCCAGATAGAATGGGAATAATCATTCCATTGCGCTTGTTTTTAAAAATAATATTATAAAAACATAAAAATAGAAAGATAATAGCAGCCCATGTCAATGCAAGGCAGGCTTTATTATTGTCACTCCAGTACCGATAAATAATGATAGATATTACTAATGCCACGATAACGGGAACAATCTGGGTTAAATAAAAAATAAAGTTATCTCTATTAGATTTCATTATATAGTCTCTCCCTTCTTTTCGATAAGAAAATATTTTCCTTTGTTTTATGATGATATCTTACCTGATGTGTTTAAAGTACACAATTTGTTCTTGGCATGTTCCTTGTGTTAGTGTGCATTTTCGTCAAAACATCTAAAGCACAGCTAAAAAACATGTCAAAAATTACTATATTATATTGAAAAAGATTATATATAGTTGTATAATTAAAATATATAATTGCAGAATTGAGGTTATGGGATATGAGTATTTCTAATGAAAAAAATGAAAAATATAAAAGGATTAACACCACACTGAACCAAATAATATGTAATAATTTGCAGGAACTGCTCAAAGCTAGAAATTTATCACAGGTAAAATTTTGTAAATTGTTATCAGAGGAGAAAACATGTGTTACAAGACCGTATTTAAGTAAAATTTTGAAAGATCCGTCTCATATATCTGCTGCATTTTTATTAAGCTGTTGTGATTTTTTTGGAATTACACTTGAAAATTTGTGTTCGCCTAATTTTGATGCAAACGAGTATGTTTCACGAGATACTTCTCTTCATAAAGACTATTTAAATATTAAAGCAATTATGAACGAATATAAAGAGCAACAGGCTGCCACAAATAATGACATTGATAAGACTGAATCTGAAAAGAACACCAATTTTTTATTTCCATTTACTGATACTAACTTAATAACGGATCCAAAACATACGTTATTTTCTGGTTATATCCAAGACTATTATTGCTACTACTATTCGACACATTCGTCTGAAAATAAAAATGATGAAAGTATTTTAAAAGGAATTCTACGTTTAGAAGCGGAAAACAATTATTGTAAAGCAACATTAACAATAAATACAAATACTGTGGATGATAATGGAAAAATAAATTATAAGGAATATGTCGGTTATGCAGTAATCTCTCCTACAGTTAACAGTCTCCATTGTGTTATGTATAGTGATTCTATTTGTGAATTTTGTTTTTTAATGTTTCGCCTTTTTAAATTAAATTTTGGGAAACAAGATTGTAGAATTGCAGAAGTGCTGTCTTCATCTTCTATTAGTGAACATAGAAGACCAACCGTATTAAGGATGTTTTTAAGTAAAGAGCCAGTTAAAGACAGTGATTTAAAAGTAATATCTCCGGCACTTTTTTTGAATTATTCAACTATTGCAATCGATAAGGAAAATCTTTGTAAAATTGGTGGCACTTCAGAAGAATATGAGAAAATTATTGCAGAATTATTAGCAGCTAATAATTCTCAGGAAATGTATTTTTGCAAAGAAAAAGATATTTTTCCCATAGCACAGCGCTATTTAAAAAGTAAAGAAGCTGCACTGGAATTTTTAATGCAGTTGAGATCGCTTTCTTTTGCATACCGTTATAATAAAGTAAGTCCAAAAGCTGATGATGCTGTAAGAGATATTTTGCTTTCTAGAGGATATTATAAAAAAAGAGTTGTGGAAGATAAGGAAGAGTAAAAATTTAAGAATGAAAATTTTTATTTAATGTAAGGAGAAAAGAATATGAGAAGATGTATTTATTGTGGGACAGCGGAAGATTTATCTGACTCAGACATTATACCGGATGCGTTAACTGCTTCAAGAATAATAAATAAATGTGTATGCCATGTTGAACATAATAGCGGAATGACAGAAAAATTTGAATCTGAGGTAGTAGAGAAACTAGCGTTTTTATTAAATCATTTAGATATAAAATCAAAAAAAAGCAACCATTATCCTACATATGAAGCGGATTATGATATTGAGGGAATACGCTACCATGATAAAAAAGTATTTAAAGATTATGATTTTATAAACAAAAAAATTCTTCGGAGTAAAGATAAAGCATTTGTATTTGGACCATACGAGAAAATTGAGCAGATAGCGAAGTCGAAAGGGATGAGTAAAGCAGATATTGAACAAATAGATATGAATTCTCAAATGATAAAATCATATATTCCTCTTAATTATGACGTGTTCTTTAGTGAAGCAATGCATAGGCAAGTAGCAAAAATAGCATATGAATGGTATTGTTTGAAAAACAAAGTAGAGGACAAATATGATGATTTTTCAGAAATAATAGAATATATTCTTGAGGGTAACAATAATCAAGTTGTTAAAATGGTTACAGATAAGTTACTATTAGATAAATTTAAAAAGTTTTGTTATGATGGAAGTCATATGATGTTTGCTTATATAGATAAACAGGGTGGCATTAGTGTATTAGTAGATATTTTTGGGGTAGCAATATATGATATAAAAGTGTGTAGACATATACCGAAATTTTGTGAGAATAATTATATATTACAAAAAATTAATCTTGATGGTTCTGGAAATAGAGAACATGAATGTTTGTGCGTACATGATTATAATGATGTTGTACAGGATATGCTTAAGGAGATGGATGAAAATGCGAAGTTTCCAGTACCCCCAATTGGGAATCTTCAATGTTACATAATGAGTCCTAAAAGTAAATATATTAATTATAATCTTTTTGTCTTAGAGATCTTTAATATATTGGACAAGGGAGTAGAAGGTATTCATGGTGGAAATCAGGATGTTGTTGAGTTTGTAATAGAACAATTACAAGACTTATTAAGTACAGATGTCATTCATAAGAGAGGTCTTAAAAGGTTTGTAGAGGACAACATTGAGAATGCTGAAATAAGGATAAATAAAGAAAATATAGATGAAAGTAGCATTTTTTATTATTATATTCTTTATAAATTAGGACAAAGTGATATTCAAAATTTAAATGATGAAGTTGTTAAACAGTTCATTATTGCTTTATTTAATACAAGAAATATTGATTCGAGAAAAGTGAATCTTCGAGAAAAACTAGAAGAAATGTTAGATGAAGAAGATTATAGTAAATTGATTAAGTTAGGAGCAGATAAAATTAGGAAATGGTAGTTTAAAATACGCGACAGGTAAAGGTAACAAAGAATACTAATAGAAAATTATAGTATGTTAGCTTTATGTAGATGAAGATGTTACTGTCGCCATATTTACATTAAATTAAGTAATAGAACTTTTACAATTTTAGAGGAAAAAGTTATGAGTGATAAACCAGAAAATATGATTCCTAAAATAGAAAAGGAAAAACAAGAAGAGCAGAAAAAATCACAGAAAGACAGAAATGGAATAATAGGAGGTCTTGTATTTGGAGCAATTTCATTTTTTTTTGCATATCAAGCATATAAAATACTATTTGAATTTCTAATTGGGAAGATTCTTGTAGGAATCTTTGCCTTATTGACTCTTATTTTCATCGCTGTTTCTATAAGCTGTTTTTTGATTATAAGGAATCTAAAAAAATAGAAAAATTAGAAGAAGATGCAAAAAGAGAAGAAAAAGAATTTTTAGAAATAGATCCAGAAAAAAGATCTTTAAGAGCGGAAAAATTGTTTCGTATGAATCAGAAGGAACTAATGCGTTATTATGATATGAATTTAGCACAAACGAAATTTTTATCAGGACTTGGCATTATGATGATTCTATTTGGTATAATAATTGTAGCGGGAAGTTTATATATGTATATGTCTTTGAATGGAGATAAAGTGCTATTATCTGTGGGAAGCTTGAGCGGTATTGTTGTAGATTTTATAGGAGCTGTTTTTATAAAAATGTATACGAAGAATATTGAGGCATCAGTCAAGTTTCATGCAAAGTTTGCAGAGAGTAATAATCTTCTGTTGGCAAATTCAATAGCGCATAAGATAGAGGATGACAAATTAAGGGAAGAAACATTATCAGAAATATCAAAGGATATAATATTAGTTAAAAAAGAAAATAATTGATATAAATATAAAACATATATTATTTAAAAAGGTTGTTATAATTTAAGGCTGTAGGAACAATTCCCTACAGCCTTAAAGTAAGTGGTAGATAGTCCGTATCTGGATTTTACCTCCAACCAGTGCAATAATAGTCCTATGATTATTAAACGTCTTAAAAGTTCAGTACTCAACTTTTAGGACTGGTTAGGAGGCATTTCCTATGAGTTCTATTACTACAGCAGTTGCTGCTGACTATCGTTTGCAGCAATGGGCCCAGTTGGTCAAAGAATGCCAGAATCGTCCTTCCGATATGACGGTAGAACAATGGTGCGATACCAAGGGCATCTCCAAATCGAATTACTATTATCGTTTATGACGTATCCGCAAAGCCTGTCTGGAGCATATCCCGGAAGATTCTCTTCCATGCCAGCAGGTTGTTGAGATTTCTGAAAACATTATGCATCTGCCAGAAAGTACTCCCGATATCTCAATCGAGATAAATGGATGTATCGTCCGGGTTCATGGAGATATTTCGGAAGCTTTACAGGAAAAGACAGTCCGGGTACTCTCACATGTTAAATGATGCGACCTGTTTTAAAAAGATATTTATTGTAACAGGATATACAGACCTCCGTTCAGGGATTGACCGTCTGGCATATACTGTGCGCTCTTATCTTGGAGAAGATGCCATCGAACCAGATACCCTCTATCTTTTCTGTGGACGGAGAACAGACCGTATCAAAGGTCTGGTATGGGAAAATGACGGTTATCTTCTGCTTTATAAAAGATTAGAAGCAGGGAAGTTTCAATGGCCAAGAACAGAATCAGAAGTACGTTCCATTACATCCCAACAGTTCCGATGGCTTATAGAAGGTCTTACTACACTCCCTAAAAAGCAGGTGAAACGATTGAAAAAGGCACCAGATTATACGGTATAGTTTTGTGCATAATGTAGAAATTTTAAAAGTTTTTTATGGACGAAAAAACAGGTGGGCTTTCACATTTTTTTCTTATATATAAGCCGCCTGTTCTTCTTTTTTTACAAGATAACGCAGATTTCTTTTTAGGAGAAAGGCATCGGTTTCCTTTGCCAGCAGGCACGGAAATAAGCGGAAAAAAGCATTGTGATACTGACGAAAAGGATAACCGGGGCGATTCGCTTGCTGTCCTGTTTTCTGATATAATAGAGATAATCTTTAGAAAAGGAAGGTCTCTGTTATGCAGATGAGACGTCAGTCCTTGTGAGAAAAGACGGAAGAAATACCACAGCACATGGAAGATACAGACTTGAGCTTCTGTGAAAATCTGTTACCGTGGTCAACAAGTCTTCCTGAAAAGTGCAGAAAGCCAGAGAAAAAATAAGACCGCCAAAAGGCGGTCAAAATTTAGTCAAGGTACTCGCTATCTACCACTTACATTTCATTTATTTCATCGAGGGCATTTTCTACAGCGATTTATGAGAGTTTACATTGGAAAAAAGAATTTAGCTTTAAGTTCCATGGTATTACAAAAGAAAGAGGAATGTCAAAAATACTTGTGTTTTCACTAGATGAACCACAGATTATTGTTGGTAAAAAGTATAAAAATCATCCCGATGTAGAAAAAGAAAGTAACCAGCCTTTTGGATTTGTAAAGTACAAAACAGATACAGGGCAGGAAAATAAGCCAGAAAACAATGATATTGTATGTGCTTATCCGGAAGAATGGATGAAACGAAGGATAGGCATTAATTATTTTATCCGGGAACAGAGGGATAGTATGATTAATGCTATAACAGAAGAAGATATAGAAGAAACAGGAGTTGTAGTAGAAAATCCCGTCATAGGACATATACCGTCCAGGCAGGAAATCGTGAATGAATTAGAAGAACTTCTGATGACCATGTAATGGGTGAGAATATGGGAGAAACCACAGATAACAGACCAAATAATCAGGAAGGATAAAGTTTTACAGCAAGAGAGTTTGAACTGATACAAGAACTTGTACGTTCCCTTATGGAAAAAAACGAGGAACTACAATATGAGAGCTTTGAAGAATATGAACTGCCATCAAGAACACAGTTTTCCATGTTGAAGAAACCGGCAGTAAGTATTAAATATGGACAGTTGACCTTTAATATGGCAGCAATTCGGTTATTTGAGTGAGTAAAACATGTTCTCACAGTCGTAAATACGGAAAAAAAGAGGCTGGCTGTTGTACCTTGTGCAGAGGAAGAAAGTGCATCTGTAGAATGAGCCAGAGTCAACAAACAGGGCAAATGGGTGAATAAGAATATCACATCCGTAGATTTTGTAGAAAATCTATATCATTTAATGGGCTGGAACCGTGAGTGCAGATATAAAGTACTTGGTCGAGTAGCTGCTTCTGATCGTGGACTGATTCTTGTATTTGAAATGGAAGAAGCAATCATGTTTGCACCAAAGAAAGAAGAATTTGTTGATCCGGTTACAGGAGAAACAAAAAAACGTCAGGTTAAATATTATCCAGATGCCTATAAAAACCGTATTGGACGGTCATATACAGAATATGAACAATATCGGCAGTTAAATCTTTTTGAAGATTTCGGAAACTACAATAAAGAGCAGCAATCAAGTCAAGAAGAAAAGTCAATAGAAAATAATATAGAAGGGACAGAAGCACCTATGGGAGCAACTGTGCCTAATTATGGTATAGAAAATCAGATACAAAGCAATACAAATATAAAAGAAGGAGTCGATGATAATGGAAACAACGAAGAAAATACCAGTACCAACCTTGGCATTACAGGGCAAATGGGATTCCATTAACATCGGTGTCGGTGTAATTGCAGCATTAGGTAATCCTTCTCATATATGCTTGCTTAGAAACATGAAAGAAAAATCATTGGCAGTAATAGCCTGTGATGGCAAAGACAATATGTCTATTCGTGTACCAGATGGTTTCTTGGATTTACATAAGAGCTTCAAAATACATAGCAAGCAGTTTGTATACGAAACATTGACTAGCTGGGGATTGAACCCGGAAAAGACTTACTCTTTTAAAGGGGAGTACCTGGAAGAACAGAAAATGGTTGTTTTTGGTTTGAAAAATGTAGATTTATAGAAGAATCATTGTTGAAATATTTACTGTATGGTAATATATAATCATAAATATGCTTGGCAGATTATGTTAAAAGACGAGATGAAGATTTGAAATGACTTTCCAATAGTGGCTCAATAATAGTTGGTATTTTACTATTAATATAATCAATGATGTCGAAATTTATCGATTAAATAGGAATGAAATTACAGATAAAAAGTAGTATAATAGAAAAGAATTATTGATGACTTGTCAAAAAAGAAAAGAGGAAGTATGTATTATAAAACAAGAACATATATTGCAGCTGACTGGTCGGGAGATTATGATGCAGTGGAGAGGTTACATAAGTGGAATAATAGTAAATATTGGAGCTTGTCTTTTACAGATGCTCATGATTTGATGCAAGCACGAGATAATAGTTTAAATTGTAGCATTAAATCTTCATTGGGTAAGAGGTTAGATGTATCTAAAACATTTATTTTAATAGTGGGTAATAATACGAGAACAGTGCGAAGTGGAAGTTGCCAGTATTGTAAAAGCTATAATAGCTACACATGTACCTGCACACGTGGATATAATGTGGATTATCGCAGTTACATTGAATATGAATGCGAAAAAGCAGTTAAAGATAGATTAAAAATTGTTGTTTTATATAATGGAGCAAGGGTAAACAAGTCCAAGTGTCCAGATATTATTAAAAATATTGGAACTCATGTTGCAATGCAATATTACGAAAGTGGCCAGTATTATTGGAATTACCAAGCCATTAAAAATGCTATTGAATAAATAAAACTATATTTGAGGGGGGATAGAGTGAAGAAAGCGTGCCTTAATAAAAAATATATTACAAAGTTGACATGTAGATGGACAGCAGGCTTTTTTTCAGTTTTGGGCTTTATTGGTACATTTGCTTCGTTAAATGATATAATTCCGAGCAGTTGGCGACTTGAATATAAAGTGTTATTGAGCATAGTGATACTAATAACTATTTTTGTAATTATTTGGATTATTTGTGCTGTTTGGTTTGAAAGACAAAAATGGGTAGAAGTATTTGAAGCAAATAATGATTGTCATGTCTATGTTCAATATGGAGACGTATTTTCTGAAGATGAAGTAAAAATTCCAAATCAGCGGAGAAATATTGTAATTCCTGTTAATAGATGCTTTGATACAATAGTCGATGATGATTTAGTAAGCTCAAGAACATTACATGGAATTGCGTTTAAAAGATTGTATTCTTCAGGTCGGTATGACGAAAATTCATTAAATGTAAAAATACATGATGACTTGGATATACGACAGGGTTTAACATCAGAGAATATATCTATTGATGAAAAAAGAAAGGGAAATTTAAAGAGATATGATTGTGGAACAGTTGCAGAAGTAAATGAGGATAGCAATTGTACATATTTTTTTCTTGCGTTAAGTACGTTTGACTATAATTTAAGTGCGCATACAACACAGGAAGAATATGTGTTGACCATGCAAAGAATGCTTGAATACTGTTACACTCGATCTCAGGGATTTCCTATTGTAATGCCACTTATTGGGGCCGGACAATCCAGAACGGGTAATAATGAGAGGGCAATTTTAGAATATTTAATTGGATTACTCAAAATGAATAAGGATTTGATTATGAGTGATGTTCATATTGTGGTAAGAAATAGTGGCAAAGAAACTATTCCGATCACGGAACTTTAATCAACTAGAGGAGGAAATAAAATGGCATATCGAAATGGAAATTATAGTGCTTTTTATGTAGCAGAGCCGTTTAGTGAAAGTAATTTAGGCGCATCTGCAACGCCAGATTTTATATATTATAATATGTTGAGAATGTGGAAAGGTCAGGATAGTAGTTTTCCATTTATTGATTCACATGATAAAACATATAATGTTAGAGATGGAAGCGATTGGGAAAAAACATTAAAACCGAGATTGCATCAACGTTTAGATAATTCTAAGAATATTGTTTTATTTCTTAGTTCTGTTACAGTCAACAGCAGGGCATTAAGAGAAGAAGTTGACTATGGAATCAATACTAAAGGGCTTCCAGTCATTGTTATTTATCCGGAGTTTAAGAAGAAAAGTGATATTGTAGATTCAAAAGGAAACTTTAAAAAACAGATAAAAGATCTATGGGATAAATTACCTAAATTTAGAGATAGTATGGGAAATGTAGCTACTGTACATATTCCATTAGATAAGGAAACTATTACAAATGCTTTAAATGCAGAAGAATTTATGGTAAATACTATGGCTGAAGCGAAACAATATTATTATGAACCATAAATTCTGGGTATGAAAAAATGAGAAACATATAGTATAGAATTAAAAGAGAGTCTTTGGGAAATGAAAGGCTCTTTTTTGTACTTAAAAGTTGTTTCTAAGTTGACATAAGGAGGCGATATGTCGATTATAGGTACTCGCCCACCCCCCCTTATTTCAGAAACGAATCTGTATGAGCTTCACCATGCTGTTTCTGTGAGTATAAGAGCCTCATAGAACAGCATTTTTTTATTTGTAATAAGCTAAATAGATATGGTATACTTATGTTCAAAGTAATGTGCAGTGGATATATATGGGAAGAATGATAGAAATATATTGAATATTGGAGTTACAAAATTAAGATAAGAAAGGTATAAAAATGAATATTCTGCTGGTCGGAGGCTCCTGCAGCCTGATAAACAGTATGATTCTGAAATTAAGAAAAGAGGGACACAGAATTTTTCTGCTGACGGGAGATAAATATAGACATAATAAATATGAAAGAGTATTTGAAAAATACGAGTTTTCTTATGATTGCGAGAATCTGAATGATATTCTAGAAAGTGTAAATGCAGATGTAACAATTCTTATGGGTGCGTTTGATACAAATTACCGTTGGGATGGGGAGGAAAGAGAGATAGTTCTTTTTATTTCTCATCTTGTCAATATTCTGGTTGCTTATTCAGTAAAAAACAAAAAAAGATTGATTTTTCTTTCTTCAGATGAAATTTATAATGGAAACTACACGGAAGATATAAAGGAAGAAGAACCCTTTTCCGGAGTGGGAATCAGAGCGGATGCACTGTCACAGGCAGAAGAGATCTGCGATAATTTCAGAATCAACAGAAGTCTGGATATTATAACTTTGCGTCTGGATCATCTCTACAATATTCCGAAAGAGAGAAAAGACGTAAATAATATTTGTGCAGATATGTGTCTGAACTGCATGTGTGACGGGCATATTAAGGCAAAAGCAGACCATACATTTTCACTTCTCTATGAAAATGATGCAGTAGAGTATATTTACCAGTTTATAAAAACCAGCAACCACAAATATAGTCTTTATAATTTATCTTCTAATGATGTAGTAAGTGAAGTAAAACTTGCAGCTATGATTCAGAAAGCTATGGAAATCGAATCGAATATTGTCGCTTTTTCCGACAGTAATGGAAGATGTGTTTTGTCGGGCAATCGTTTTGAAAGAGAATTTGGAGTTCATGCATTTGGTAATCTTGAGAAGAATATAAAAGACATGGTTTCTTATATGAAGAAACATGAATCAGTTTTCCTGAAGGGGGATGACTTAAAGCTTTCATGGTGGAAAATGCTTTATGAAAAATGGAAATGGCTGATCAGGACACTTTTTCCGTTTTTCGAGAATCTGGTATGTTTTGTTCCGTTTTTCATGATGAATAACAGGACTGTGGGCAGTGAATATTTTGCAAATCTGGATCCGTTTCTTTTGTATGTGCTGCTATTTGCAATTGTATATGGGCAGCAGCAGGCGACGTTTTCTGCAATATTGGCAGTTGCAGGTTATATGTTCCGGCAGATGTATACCAGAAGTAGTTTTGCGGTACTGATAGATTATAACACTTATGTCTGGATCGCACAGCTTTTTATCCTGGGGCTTGTAGTAGGATATATGAGAGACCAGATACGTATCATGCGCCTGGAGAGTCAGGAACTGGAAGAACATTTGCACAGACAGATTGTGGATATCCGGGATATCAATGAAAGTAATGTCCGTGTAAAAGAGGTCATGGAGCAGCAGCTGATCGACCATAAGGACAGTATCGGTAAAATTTACAGCATTACAGCAGGACTGGAACAGCGTATGCCGGATGAGGTTATTTTCTATGCAGTGGAAATGCTGGGAAAACTTATGAAGACAAAGGATGTAGCCCTCTATAATGTGGTCAGTAAAGATTATGCCCGTATCTTTTCTGCAAGTTCCCAAAAGGCGAGAAGTCTTGGAAACTCCATCCGCTACCGTGAAATGACTGAAATCTATGATGAAGCTGTCTCTGT
>OJNL01000837.1_pt1 | contig 20049 bp, 17 predicted proteins | sample 1597581 | NCBI WGS metagenome assembly OJNL01 (sample SAMEA2452133, study PRJEB22498) | human gut metagenome | biome: human feces; feature: human gut; material: feces | place: Australia | collected 2012
TATTTCTGCTGACGGAAAGAGCTTTACAAGCGGTTATGATTCAAAGGGGACAACCATAAAATATATTGCCGCCCCTGAAATTTCAAAGCTTGAAAATGTAAACGGCGGTGTGAAAATTACATGGAACAAAGTAAGCGGTGCATCAAAGTATAGAATTTACCAGAAAAATTCGTCAGATTGGTTCAGAGTATCAGATACGACTTCTAATTCTATAGTTGATAAATCTGTTGATGTGGGAACCTATACTTATACCGTGAGGTGTATAAGTGATGACGGAAAGAGTTTTGAGAGTGGATTTAACCCAAAAGGCTCAAGTATCAGATATATTCAAGCTCCTAAAATACTTGAAACCAATGTTGTAAACGGCGGTATTAAGGTGATTTGGGAGACTGAAAACAATACAAATTACAGATTGTACTGCAAAACAGAAGGTAAGGGCTGGACAAAAGTATGCGATACCAAAACAGGTGTTGTGACACATAAAAATTTACAGCCGAATAAAACCTATACATACACTGTAAGAGCAATCAGTTCCGACGCTAAAAAGTATTTGAGCGGTTATGACCCTGTGGGAATGAGCGCAAAATATGTTGCCACACCGAAAATTTCAAAAACTGAGGTCACATATGACGGCGTAAAGCTGACATGGAACAAGGTTGCAGGTGCAGAAAAATATCGTGTGTACTACAAAGACGGTGAGGGTTGGAACAAACTTGCCGATACAACGGGTAACAGTTATCTTGATATGGGACTTGTATCAAGAGAACTAAGCATAAAAGATAATTCCGTAAACGGTCAGTATATTTATACTGTTCGTTGCATTTCAAGTAACGGCAAGGCTTTTCAGAGCGGTTATGATACAAAAGGTTCTAAGGCGAATTTAGGCAATGAATGTCCGGAAATTGTTCGTGTTGACTCAATGCATGGCGGAATTACAGTTTCATGGACAGATGTTTGCGAAGATAATTCAAAGTATCGTATTTATGTAAAAGAAAAAGGTTCGTGGAAAAGGCTTGCTGATACAACAAATAATTATTACACTCATAACAATGTAAAAGCAGGACAGACATACACTTATACCGTAAGATGTGTTTCTAAGGACGGCAAGAAATTTACAAGTACCTATAATCCGTCAGGAGTGACATTTAAGTATAAGACTACAGACAAAACAAGAGATGCATACATAGATTATCTGCTCAAGCATGAATCGGAATGGTTACCTGAACTCAGGGTAGGAAATGTTGCTTTGGCTGGTGTGCAGTTTGCCGATCTCGATTTTGACGGTGTTCCCGAGCTTATAGTACAGGAAGCAGGAGATAAGGAATACTATTTGAATGCAAAGGTGTATACCTTTAAGGACGGAAAGTTCTCGTTAGTCGGATTTGATGATTATAGAACTTATATCCCGAATCAACTGACTTATTTCTATGACAAATCTGCTAAGAAATATATAATTAATGCCGTTGAATTTTCAACCTCAAATGTTGACCGTTATCTTGACTGCGAAAACTATACATTGAATTATGACGGCACAGTTTTAGATGTTCGTGGATACTCTTCTGCTCATTTGGCTCTTGAAAGTCGGGGATTGGAATACCATTATTACATTAATACCGGAAGAACAACAAAACAGGCATATAATGCCACAAATATGAGTGTACTCGGTAATTGTGTAAATGCACATATGTACAGTCAGTTTGTTCACTGTTCTGTTGACGGCTATCCAAAACTTTGGAATAATTATAGTGAAACACAGAAGAAACAGAACCTTCTTGATTCATATAACGCTTTTTCTTACGACAAATATTGATTGTCAAAATTGATAAGATTTAACTGCAAAAGGGTTCAGCCGTAAAAAGCTGAACCCTTTTATTGCGCAACAAAAACGGTTTAGCCAAATTGACTGAACCGTTAATTCGTACTATACAACGCTCTGGCGACAGAAATTTGACAAATAAAAAATATTTATGCCCGAGCGTAATATAGCTACCATTAGAACAATTCTGTAGGGGCGTTCATTGGACGCCCGCCAAGTAATGACAGAAAATTTATGATGAAAATAAACTGTATAAATGAGATACAGTTACCGAAATAATGTAGGGGAGAACAGTGTTCACCAATCGTTTTGGTTGCAAAACCAAAACGAATAAAACACACTGACTTGTTATTTAAATGAAGAAAACTGTGCATCAAATATTGCACTCATTGTGTATAATAGTTAAAAGTTTAAAATGTAGGTTCGTGCCTTTTTAGTTGTGCCGTCAAAGTTTGTTACGGTAGTATATCCGGTAGGTACAAATCCATTTTTAATCATAACTTTTCCCGAGTTTACATTCTCAACAGCGTGGCAACCGTAAATCTTTGTTTGCTTTAAAGCGTTCTTTGCAAAATTAAGAATTACTGCGGCTATTTCAGTTGTAAAGCCTTTGTGCCAATAATCAAACATACAGTTGTAACCGATTTCGTACATCTGTTCATCATCATTCCATACAAGACCGCCACTGCCGAAAAGAGTACCCGCTTTTTTGTCAATAAATCCCCAATCGTATTGCTTGTCAGAATTTTCTGCATATTCAACCATTTTAAGCCATTCAATTGTATCATCAAGGCTTGTGTGAGAATTATACCGCATATACTTTGTAACTCGATTATCACTTGTCCAGTTGTTAAATGCCGTTTTAGCATCGTTAACGGTTAATGGGCGTAAAATGACTCGTTCACTTTCAAGAACAGGTGTTTTCAAAAAATCATCTCCTATAACAAAGAGGTCAGCGATTACTGACCTCTTTTCTTTTTTTATATTCCGATAAATATTAATATAGTGTTAGTTCGTAAATTGACAACCAAGCTACGCTCGGGTGACAAAAGTTTGAATATAACAAACTGTCTTCACGAACCGGGTGCGAGACACTCGCATTAGTCAACCTTTGGCAAGCCGTCAAAGCCCTGCTGGAGGTCGGCATCTGTCGGAATGTAGTCACTCATTTCGCCGTCATTATACTTCTGATAAGCAACCATATCAAAGTAGCCTGTACCTGTAAGACCGAAGAGAATTGTCTTTTCTTCGCCTGTTTCCTTGCACTTGAGAGCTTCGTCAATTGCAACTCTGATTGCGTGACTGCTTTCGGGAGCAGGGAGAATACCCTCAACTCTTGCAAACTGCTCTGCTGCTGCAAATACGCTTGTCTGCTCAACTGCTCTTGCCTCCATAAGACCGTCATGGTAAAGCTGAGAAAGTGTTGAACTCATACCGTGGAAACGAAGTCCGCCTGCGTGGTTGGCTGACGGAATAAATCCGCTACCGAGCGTGTACATCTTTGCGAGAGGACAAATCATACCAGTGTCGCAGAAGTCATATGCAAACTTACCTCTTGTAAAGCTTGGGCATGATGCCGGCTCAACAGCGATAAATTTGTAATCATTTTCGCCACGGAGCTTTTCACCCATAAACGGAGAGATAAGACCGCCGAGGTTTGAACCGCCGCCTGCACAGCCGATGATAATATCAGGCTTTACATTGTATTTCTCAAGTGCCGCTTTTGCTTCAAGACCGATAACGGACTGATGAAGAAGTACCTGATTAAGCACACTTCCGAGTACATAACGGTAGCCGTCTGTATGAGTTGCAACCTCAACAGCCTCAGAAATAGCACAGCCAAGGCTTCCTGTTGTACCGGGGTGAGCCTCAAGAATCTTTCTGCCGACTTCCGTTGTTGTTGACGGTGACGGAGTAACGCTTGCACCGTAGGTTCTCATAACCTCTCTTCTGAAAGGCTTTTGCTCGTATGAAACCTTTACCATAAATACCTTGCAGTCAAGGCCGAAATATGAACAAGCCATTGAAAGGGCAGTACCCCACTGACCTGCGCCTGTTTCGGTTGTAACACCTTTAAGTCCCTGCTTTTTAGCGTAGTAAGCCTGAGCAATTGCGCTGTTGAGCTTGTGGCTTCCGCTTGTGTTGTTGCCCTCGAATTTGTAGTAAATCTTTGCGGGAGTGTCAAGAGCCTTTTCAAGAAAATATGCTCTTATAAGCGGAGATGGACGGTACATTTTATAGAAGTTCTGAATTTCTTCCGGAATGTCAATGTATGCGTCTGTATCGTCAAGCTCCTGATCAATAAGCTCATCACAGAACACGGGAGCAAGGTCTGCGTGTGTCATAGGCTTGAGTGTTGCAGGATTTAAAAGCGGTGCAGGCTTGTTTTTCATATCTGCACGAACATTGTACCATTTTGTCGGGATTTCGCTTTCGTCAAGGTATATTTTGTATGGGATTTTGTTTTCAGCCACTAAAATGACCTCCTTGGAATAATATTTCTCTGTAAATCTTATGTAAGTTGATTTTGAAATTTTGCAGGAATTATTTTACATCCTGCACACTTCTGTAATATTGTACCACAAATAAAAGGCCTTGTCACGCAAATTTGTAAAAATTTATTTTGGCATACAAAACCTATATTTTTATTTACACTCTTTTTACAATTGACAAACAGCGTATTTTACAAAACAGTCATAGACTGATGTTGTACGAAAGAGGTACACAAATGATATGAATTTAAGGAGAAAATTCAAATGAAATCTATGACTAAAAAAATTACGGCAACAGCATTATTCGGTGTTCTTGCAGTTTCTGCATTTGCAGGCTGCGGCGGTGCAAATTCTTCATCAAACGGTTCATCCGACGCAGGTTCAGACGCAGCAAAGTTTGACGCATCAAAAACAATCTCCGTTGTAACAAGAGAAGAAGGTTCAGGCACAAGAGATGCATTCACAGAACTCACAGGCGTTCTTGTTAAGGACGGTGACAACAAGACAGACAACACAACTACTTCGGCTGTAACAATCAACAGCACAGAGGCTGTTATCACAAATGTTAAGGATAACGAGGCGGCAATCGGTTACATTTCACTCGGTTCACTCAACGATACGGTAAAGGCTCTTAAAATCGGCGGTGTTGAGGCAACAGCCGATAATGTAAAGTCAGGCGACTATGCAGTAAGCCGTCCGTTCAACATTGCTTACAAGGGCGAACTCAGCGAAGCTGCTCAGGATTTTGTTGATTACATAATGAGCTCAGACGGTCAGAAGATTGTTTCGGACAACGGTTATGTAACAGTTTCGGAAAATGCCGCATACAGCGGTAAGAAGCCGTCAGGCAAAATCAGCGTAGCAGGTTCTTCTTCGGTATCACCTGTAATGGAAAAGCTTGCCGAGGCTTATCAGAAGGTAAACACAAACGCTAAGGTTGAAATCCAGACATCCGACTCATCGGCAGGTATGCAGTCAGCTATGGGCGGTACATGTGATATCGGTATGGCATCCCGTGACCTTAAAGATGAGGAAAAGAGCGCACTCAAGGTTGAAACAATCGCAAAAGACGGTATCGCAGTAATAGTAAACAAAGCAAACACATGTGATGACCTCACACTTGATCAGGTGAAATCAATTTACACAGGTGAAACAACTGTTTGGAGTGACATAATTAAATGAGATTAAACAGATTTCGTGAAAAGGCAATGCAGGGAGTTTTCTTCCTCACAGCTGTAACAAGTATAGCGGCGGTTGTCATAATCTGTATATTCTTATTCTGTAACGGTGTTCCTGCAATGGCAGAAATAGGCTTCTTTGATTTCGTAGGCGGACAGAAATGGGCGCCTACGAATGTGCCTGCATCATATGGAATTTTTGATATGATTATCGCAAGCATATATGTTACTGCGGGAGCAATCATAATCGGTGTTCCGATAGGAATTCTCACAGCAGTATTTCTTGCAAGATTTTGTCCTGCACCGCTTTACAAGGTGCTTAAACCGGCAACAGAGCTTTTGGCAGGTATCCCGTCAATTGTTTACGGCTTCTTCGGTCTTATGGTTGTTGTACCGTTCATTCGTGATAACTTCGGCGGTAACGGTTCAAGCTGGCTTGCGGCGTCAATCGTACTCGGAGTTATGATTCTTCCGACAATCATCGGTGTGTCAGAGTCGGCAATCAAGGCAGTTCCCGAAAGCTACTACGAAGGTGCTCTGGCACTCGGTGCTACAAAGGAAAGAAGTGTGTTCAAGACAATTCTTCCGGCATCAAAATCAGGCGTTCTTGCAGGAGTTGTTCTCGGCATAGGCAGAGCGTTGGGCGAAACAATGGCAGTTGTACTCATTGCAGGCAATCAGGTTCAGATTCCGCACAGCGTTACGGACGGACTTCGTACCCTGACCGCAAACATTGTTCTTGAAATGGGTTATTCAACAGGCTTGCACCGTCAGGCACTTATTGCAACGGGTGTTGTTCTGTTCGTATTTGTTCTGCTCATCACACTTTCAATGCAGGCTATAAAGAGTAGGAGTGAAAAGCGTGGCTAACAGCGATAACATAAAAAACGATGCCGCTTTGGTTGATGTGTCACAGATTAAGGCAATCAACAAAGTATCGTTTAAACAGAGAATGAAAGCTTACAAAAGAAAGCCCCTTTCACTTGTACTGCTCATTCTTGTGGGTCTTGCGGCGGCACTTTCTGCGGCGGCTCTCATATTTATCATTGCCTATGTTCTTGTGCGAGGTGTTCCGAACCTTACCCCCGAGCTGTTCTCGCTTGAGTACAACAGCGACAATGTATCGTGTATGCCGTCAATTATCAACACAATTGTTCTTACGCTTGTAACCCTTATAATTTCCGTACCGTTCGGTGTGGGAGCGGCAATCTATCTTGCAGAGTATGCAAAGCGCGGCAACAAGCTTGTTAAGGTAATCAGAACAATGGCAGAAACCCTTGCCGGTATTCCGTCAATTGTTTACGGTCTTTTCGGTATGCTTTTCTTTGTGTATGCCCTTAACTGGGGTTATTCACTTCTTGCCGGTGCATTTACGCTTGCAATTATGGTACTTCCCACAATTATGCGTACAACCGAGGAGGCACTTCTCACAGTTCCCGATTCATACCGTGAGGGCAGTTACGGACTCGGTTCGGGCAAGCTCAGAACAATTATGAGAATTATTCTTCCGAGTGCGATGCCCGGTATTCTTGCCGGAATCATTCTTGCTGTCGGCAGAATAGTAGGCGAAACAGCCGCACTTATTTATACTTACGGTTCGGCAACAGGCTATGCGGCAGGTCCTCTCAATTCGGGACGGTCACTTGCCGTTCATATGTATGTACTTACCAACGAAGGACTTCATACAGATCAGGCATGGGGTACCGCAGTTGTACTTCTTGTACTTGTTTTTGCAATCAATACACTCTCGGCATTTGTTGCAAAGAAACTCGGAAACAACAAGAAGTAACAGGAAAGGATAATTATTTTACAATGGATAAATTCACCATAGAAAACATGAATCTTTACTACGGAAAATTTCATGCGTTAAAGGATGTAAATATCTGTATGAAGAAAAACAGAATCACAGCCTTCATCGGTCCGTCAGGCTGCGGTAAGTCAACTCTTTTAAAGTCGCTCAACCGAATGAACGACCTTGTTGAGGGCTGTAAGATAACAGGCGACATTCGCCTTGACAACGAGGATATTTACGGTGATATGGATGTAAATATCCTTCGTAAAAGGGTTGGTATGGTGTTCCAGAAAGCCAATCCGTTCCCGATGAGCATTTACGATAACATCGCTTTCGGTCCTCGCACACACGGAATCAAAAGCAAGAAAGAACTTGACAGGATTGTTGAAGAATCTTTGCGTGACGCCGCAATCTGGGATGAGCTTAAAGACAGACTCAAAAAGAGCGCTCTCGGTCTTTCGGGCGGTCAGCAACAAAGACTTTGTATTGCAAGAGCGCTTGCCGTAAAACCCGAAGTTCTGCTTATGGATGAGGCAACCTCTGCACTTGACCCTATTTCAACGGGTAAAATTGAGGAGCTTTGCCTTAAACTGAAAAACGATTATACAATTGTTATGGTAACACATAATATGCAGCAGGCTTTGCGTATTTCAGATGAAACAGCGTTCTTTTTACTCGGTGAAATGGTTGAATGTAATTCAACCGACGCAATTTTCTCAAATCCGCAGGATAAGCGTACCGAAGAATACATTACGGGAAGGTTTGGCTAATGAGAGAATATTTTGATAAAGAGCTTACACAGCTTAACGACAGCCTTATTGAAATGGGCGGTCTTGTTGAACAGGCAATCAAAAATACAATGAAGATGATTGTTGACGGCGAAGATTTGCTTGATATCGCAAGAGAACACGAAAATCGTATTAATGAGGCGGAAAAATCCATTCAAAGCAGATGTCTGCACCTTCTTCTTCATCAGGCACCGGTTGCACACGACCTCAGATATGTTTCTGCCGCACTCAAAATGATTACCGACCTTGAGAGAATCGGCGATCAGGCAGTTGATATTGCTGAAATGTCTGTTTACATCAAGGACAAAAAGCAGGTGTTCAATCTTACTCACATTTTGGAAATGGGAGACAATGCCTCAAAAATGGTAACGGAGGCTATTGACGCTTTTGTTAAGAGCGATATTGAGGTTGCCAAAAAGGTAGCCCGTCAGGATGATATCGTTGACGAACTTTTTAACCGTTCAAAGAATGAAACGGTTGAACTCATTCATAAGAATAAGGAACTCGGCTCAGAGGCTCTCGATATCGTTATGATTGCAAAGTATCTTGAAAGAATTGCAGACCATGCGGTTAATGTTGCAGAGTGGGTTGCTTTTTCAATTACAGGCAGCTGCGATTTGTCCGACTGATATATTTTGCTTAACAAACGGGAGCATAGCTGTATGCTCCTGATTTTTGTTTTATTAAACTTTACATTTTTGCAAAAAAAGTCTATAATTATGGCGGATGTTTTGATTTTAATTTAAGTGCAGACGCCCCTTTGCGGTGCATTTAAATACACATTTGTTGAGGGAGAGTATTAGATGTTAATTTACATTGTTGAAGATGATACCGATATCAGAGAGCTTGAATCTTATGCTATGAAAAGCAGCGGATATGAGGTTCAGAGCTTTGGTGAAAGCAAGAGCTTTTTTAAGGCTTGTACAGCCGAAATTCCTCAGCTTGTAATTCTTGATGTTATGTTACCCGATTTTGACGGACTTTCCGTGCTTGAAAAAATGCGTAAGGACGCTGTGACAAAAAATGTTCCCGTTATTCTTGTTACTGCAAAGGGAAGTGAAATGGATAAGGTCAAAGGTCTTGACATGGGTGCCGATGACTATATTACAAAACCTTTTTCAGTTCTTGAGCTTATTTCAAGAGTCCGTGCAATCCTCCGCAGATGTTCTGTTGATGACAGACAGGATGTCATAAAGCTCGGTCAGATTGTTTTTGACGATTCCAAGCACATTGTAACAAGCTGCGGTGAGGAATGTAACCTCACCTTCAAAGAATACGAACTTTTAAAGTATCTTCTCAAAAATAAAGGTATGGCGCTTACCCGTGAAAATATCATTCTCAATGTGTGGGGATATGATTTTGAGGGCGAAAGCAGAACGGTTGATATGCACATTACAACCCTCAGGCAAAAACTTGGCAGCTGTGGAAACCTTATCAAAACCGTGAGAAATGTCGGATATAAGGCGGGGGAATAAATTGAAACTGAGTAAAAAGCTTTTAAAAAACTTTTCGGTTATCGCTGTGGTGTCCATTCTTCTGACGGCTGTTTTTTCAACAGCCGCTTTCTGGTTTGTGTTCTCCGATGAACAGGAGGCAGAGGTTCGGCAATTTACCGATAAAATCATCGGCGTTTATAATTCCGACAGCGAAATCGACCTCTCAAAAAATTACGGAATAGGAGATTTTCGTGTTACTCTCATAAAAAGTGACGGTTTGGTTGTATCCGACAGTGTTGACACAGATGTTAATTCTATGCCGAATCACAGCGACCGCCCCGAATTTGAACAGGCAATCAAGGACGGCAACGGTTCAAGCCACAGAATGTCGGAAACTTTGAATAAAATAACATACTACTATGCAGAAAAAACCGCAGACGGTTCTGTAATCCGTGTTGCAAAGACAATTGACAGCATTTACGGAATTTTTCTTTTTGTTATTCCGTCGATTCTTATAATTATGATAGGTGTATTTGTTGTCTGCACAATTCTGGCAAAGCGCTCCACAAAGAAAATCATTGAACCGATTAAGGAAATGGCGGACAACGGCAACGGCTCGCCGTATGATGAGCTTTTGCCGCTCTCACAGAAAATTTCAAGCCAGCAAAGACAAATCAAGCGTCAGATGCGCAGATTGCAGTTTGAAAAGGATAAAATTTCAACGCTTATCGAAAATATGGCGGAGGGCTTTATTCTTATTGATGTTGACAAAAAGGTGCTTATGAGCAATTATTCGGCGTCAAAGCTTCTCGGTGCCGATGATGACGGTGTTACCGACAAAACTTTGATTGCGTTTTCACGCAACGAGGTTCTTAACGATTGCGTTGACAAGGCTCTTTCGGGCGAAAGTAAAAACGGCGACACAACCGTAAAAGGAAGAGCATTGCAAATTATCACCAATCCTGTTTATTCTAACGGCGAAAAAAACGGTGCAATCTGTCTTATTATTGATGTTTCGGCTAAGAAAAAGGCTGAAAAAATGCGTCGTGAATTCACGGCAAATGTAACTCACGAGCTGAAAACTCCGCTGACTTCAATTTCTGGCTATGCGGAAATCATTGCAAGCGGTCTTGTAAAGCCCGATGATATTCCGAATTTCGCAAATAAAATTCACAAGGAATCGGGCAGACTTCTCTCTCTTATAAGCGATATCATGGAGCTTTCACAGCTTGACGAAAAATTCAGCGATGAAGAATTTGCCCCTGTTGACCTTGCCGGGGTTGCAGCCGAGGTTGCCGAGGATCTCCGTTCAAATGCCGAAAAGCACGGAATTACAATTACTGTTGATACAAAAACTGCCGTCATAAACGGAAACCGTAATCAGATTTACGAACTTATCTACAATCTTTGTGACAATGCAATCCGTTATAATCGTGAAAACGGTTCGGTAAAAATCATAACAGGCGATGACAATGAACATCCGTTTGTTAAAGTTGCCGACACGGGAATCGGTATCCCCGAAAAGCACCACAAGCGTGTGTTTGAACGCTTTTACCGTGTTGACAAGAGCCGTTCAAAGGAAACAGGCGGCACGGGTCTTGGACTTGCAATTGTCAAGCACATTACCGAAAGACACGGCGGAGAGATTTTTCTTGAAAGCAGTGAACAGGGAACAACATTTACCGCAAGGTTCTGATGTGAATATTTTTACAATCCTTTGCAGAGAAAATAAATTACAAGCGGTGCTGTGCATACTATATTGTGCAGTGCCGCTTTTTTATTGCTCAAACAATACAATTTCACGAATCTTACATAAAAAATGCCGTGTTTCGACAAATTTCAAAGATAATCACCAAGCTTTCAGACTTTACAAATTCTTTACAATTCATTGACAATCCTATGACTTTAGTTTAATATTATTGATGATAAAGGAGAGTATGTATTTATGGATTTGTTTATGGTTTTACAACTGCTCTGCGGTCTGGCGCTCTTTTTGTTCGGTATGAATTCAATGGGCGATGGTCTTGAGAGCCTTTCCGGCGGTAAGCTTGAAAAAACTCTGGAAAAAATGACTAACAGCACCATGAAAGGATTCATTCTCGGTGCGGCTGTTACTGCGGTGATTCAGTCCTCTTCGGCAACAACCGTTATGGTTGTCGGCTTTGTAAACTCGGGAATTATGAAACTCCGCCAGGCAATCGGTATTATTATGGGTGCCAATGTCGGCACAACAATCACTTCCTGGATTCTAAGCCTTTCGGGTATTGAGGGCGACAGTTTGGTTATGCAGCTTTTAAAGCCGTCGTCTTTCTCTGCCGTGTTTGCTTTTGTAGGAATTATTCTTCTTATGTTCTGCAATTCGGAAAAGAAGAAGCATCTCGGCACAATTTGCCTCGGATTCGGTATTCTTATGGTTGGTATGGATCAGATGAGTGCGGCTGTTGAACCGCTTTCGGATGATCCGACATTCACAGGCTTCCTCACACTCTTTAATAATCCTGTATTCGGTATTCTTGCCGGCGCATTGTTGACCGCAATTATACAAAGCTCAAGCGCCTCTGTCGGTATTTTGCAGGCATTGTCCAAAACAGGCACAATCAGCTATTCAATGGCAATCCCGATTGTTATGGGACAGAATATAGGCACTTGCGTAACCGCACTTATTTCCTGTATCGGTGCAAAGAAAAACGCAAAGCGTGCCGCATTTGTACATCTTTACTTCAATATTATCGGCACACTCGTGATTTGTTCATTGTTCTACGGTTCTAACCTCTTTATCAATTACGGTTTCCTTGACGATATCGTAGGTCCCGAGAACATTGCGGTTATCCACACAGCATTCAATCTGCTTGCAACTGCAATTCTTCTTCCGTTCAACAAGTATCTTGAAAAGCTTGCCTGCCTTACAATCAAGGACAAGGACGAGGATTCGGATGTTCCGTTCCTCGATGAGCGTTTTCTCAACACTCCCTCTGTTGCAACAGAGCGTGCAAAGTCACTTGCTGAAAAAATGGCTCGTCTTTCTGAGGGTACGCTCCTCGGCGCACTTGAACTTGTTGACCACTATGACGAAAAGGTTGCGGAAACAATTCATGAAAACGAAGAGATGATTGATTCCTACGAGGATGTTATTTCAACATATCTTGTAAAGCTCAGCTCAAAACAGCCTTCGGCTGATGACAGCAAAACTATTCAGCTCATTCTTCACACAATCGGTGATTTTGAGCGTATCAGCGATCATGCGGTAAGCATTGTAAAGGTTGCTCAGGAAATTCACGAAAAGAACATTTCATTTTCAAAAGAGGCAAAAGCAGGTCTTGCCGTTATGGTTGACGCACTTCGTGAAATTATCAACAACGCTACTGTTGCTTTTGTTGATAATGACCTTGCACTTGCATCAAAGGTTGAACCGCTTGAACAGGTTATCGACCGTCTGCGTGACAAGCTTAAAGATGCCCATGTTAAGCGTCTTACTAACGGTACCTGTACAATCGAACTCGGTTTTGTATTCTCTGACCTTATCACAAATATTGAGAGAGTTTCCGACCATTGCTCAAACATTGCAATCGGTGTTATTGAAATCAATCGCAACGGCTACGATGCACACGAATATCTCCACGAACTCAAAAATTCCGATGATATTCAGTACAACGCAGATTACAAGGCTTACAAGCAGAAGTACACACTTCCAAAGGAAGCTTTGTCTGTAAGAGAGGTTTCCGTAGGCGTTCCCGCAAACTAAACAAATCTTTTTATAAAATTTAAGGTTGCAGACATAAACTCTGACGGAGCAATATCCGTTACCGATGCAACCGACATTCAGAAAATTGTTGTAAATTTAAAGTAATAAATTAAAGGCACAGTACCGAAAAATCGGTTCTGTGCCTTTTTGGCTGTTGTTAAATGCTGAAAAATCCGAGAAGAATTGCAAAGTAGTGGAACACACTTCCCGCAACCGTGAATAAGTGCCATATCGAGTGAAAGTATTTTACCTTTTTAATTGCGTAAAATATAATCCCCACCGTGTAGAATACTCCGCCTATTATGAGGAAGATTCCCGAAATTGACGGCATATGCTCCATAAGCGGTTTTATTGCAAAGATTATTACCCAACCCATTCCTATGTAGCAGAATATTGACGGAATCCTTGCTTTTTCAAGGTTGATTGAGTTCATAACTATTCCGAAAATTGCCGATGCCCACACAATTCCGAACAGAATCCAACCAGTCACACCATTGAGGTAGTAAAGAGTAATCGGTGTGTATGTTCCCGCAATCAGCAGAAAAATTGTGTTGTGATCCATTATTCGGAAAAATGCTTTTACCTTTTCGTTTGTGAAAGAATGATACAGAGTTGACATTGTGTAGAGTATGATGAGCGATGCACCGTAAATGCATGAACTGACAACACCCCACGCATTTGTGTGGATTGCCGCCGTAACGATAAGCACAACCGTTCCCGCAATCGACAGACCTGCACCGATTCCGTGTGATACAGAGTTGAAAATTTCTTCCCCGAGTGTATATTTTCTTTTGAACTTTGCCAAGATGAACCTCCAAAAAATAATCTGTACTTAATATTATAAATCATTCCTGCATATATTCAAGATGATTCGTAATGCAAAATATTCCAATAGATTTTACATTTCATCAAAAATGGTTTTTGTTATCCAAATTTCGCAGATTTATTGGTTTGTAATTCAAACTTGTTGAATTTTTATAACATATTGACACAAGAATATTTTGTGTAGTATAATTTGCGTAATTTATTTGGCTATAGGAGGAGCGCTTATGCTCAGAATAGAACATTTAACTAAAAAATACGGTGACAAAAAGGCTGTTGACGATTTGTCACTTCATATTCAAAAAGGCGAGATTTACGGCTTTATCGGACACAACGGTGCAGGAAAGACAACAACAATCAAATCCTGCTGTGGGATTCTCAACTTTGACGAGGGCGAAATCTATGTTGACGGTGTGTCGGTAAAAGAAAAACCTCTCGAATGTAAGCGCAAAATTGCTTACATTCCCGACAATCCCGATCTTTATGAGTTTATGACAGGTATTAAGTACCTCAATTTTATTGCCGATATTTTCGGAATCAGCCAGTTTGACCGTCAGGCAAGAATCAGTAAATATGCTGAAATGTTTGAAATTAAAAATGTACTTGCTCAGACAATTGACGGCTATTCTCACGGTATGAAACAAAAGCTTGCAATTGTTTCCGCACTCATACATAACCCCAAGCTTATCATTATGGATGAACCGTTTGTAGGTCTTGATCCAAAATCATCCCACCTTCTCAAAACTTTGATGAGAGAGATGTGCGATAACGGCGGTGCAATTTTCTTCTCAACCCATGTGCTTGAAGTTGCCGAAAAGCTTTGCGACAAGGTTGCTATCATCAAAAGCGGTAAACTTATCAAGTCGGGTACAATGGATGAGGTCAAGGGCGATGATTCGCTTGAAGATGTATTCCTTGAACTGGAGGAGAAAGATGCTTAAAACCTTAATTAAACTCCAATTTCAAAAGGCACTTGCACGGTACACCGCAAATTCGTCAAACAAGAAAAAGAACGGCAAAAAAAGTTCGTTTAACTCACCGGCTGTTTATCTTGCTCTTCTCGCTTTTGTCGGTGTTGTATTTGCATTTATGTTCTACAATATGTTCAGCATGATGGCACCTATGCTTGCAACATCGGGATTCAGTTGGTTGTATTTTCTCTATGTTATGGGTGCATCGTTTGTAATCAGCACAATAGGCTGTATTTTCCTTTCGCTCTCACAGCTTTATGAGGCAAAGGATAATGAACTTTTGCTTTCAATGCCTATTCCGCCTCGCAGTATTCTCTTTTGCAGAATGTTGCCACTGTATGCACAAAATCTTCTCTTTTGTGCACTTGTACAGGTCCCTGCTTTTGCGGCCTATGCAACAAATGCGTCTGTTTCGGCTTCGCTTGTAGTAAGTCAGATTGTGATTCTGCTTTTAGTTCCGCTTTTAAGCCTGAGCGTTTCGTGCATTCTCGGCTGGCTGATTGCATTTGTAACATCAAGGACAAGACATAAAAATGTTGTGACAATCGTATTTTCACTTGTTTTCTTTGCACTGTATTTTTACCTTTATTATCAGGCAGAGGACCTTGTAAAAACACTCGCTGCAAATTCAATTGGTATCGGTGCAAATATAATGGACAGTGCATATCCGCTTTATCTCACAGGACTTGGCACATCGGGCGACTTGTTGCCGCTTTTTGGTGTTGCTGTAGTAATTATTGCGTTCTTTGCAATTATTTATGCGGTGCTTTCTCACAGTTTCATAAAGCTTGCAACAGCGAAAAAGGGTGCGAAGAAAGCCGTGTATAAGGAGAAAACCCTGAAAGTAAGTTCTGCATCAAAGGCGCTTTTACGCAAAGAAAGAATGATGTTCACAGGCAACGCGACCTATATGCTTAACAGCGGACTCAGTGCGTTAATTATGGTAGGCGGAACAATTTATGCGGTGTTCCAGCTTAATACGCTGAAGCAATTTCCAAGTACATTGATTGAAATGATTTCAGTATATCTTCCACTTGTGATTGCCTTTGTGATTTCAATGGGACCGATTTCTGCGGCATCAATTTCAATGGAAGCAAAGAACCTCTGGCTTATGCAGTCGCTTCCTGTATCACCGTTGCAGGTGCTTACGCAAAAGCTGAAACTTCACTTTATTGTAAACGGCGTTGTTTCACTTGTACCCTCGGTTGTTCTCTCAATAATGCTCGGAATGAAACCGGTTAATATTATTATCACAATTCTTATTCCGATAATTTTCTCGTTGTTCTCGGGACTCCTCGGACTTATGTTTGACTTAAAAAAGCCAAAACTCGATTGGAACACAACCGCTGAAGCAGTAAAACAGAGTGCAAGCGTTATGCTTTCGTTATTGCTTTCAGTTCTTGCCGTATGCGTACCTGCTATTGCGTATCCGGTTCTTCTCAGCTTTGAAATTGAAATTTCGACTGAAATTTTCCTCGCCTGCACAGCATTTTATTTTATCCTCATCAGCCTTCCAATCTGGTATTGGATTAAGAATAAAGGCACAAAGGTTTTTGCAAATCTTTAAAATAAAAATCTAATACATTTTTTTAGAACAGCCTTTTGGCTGTTCTTTTTTTACACAGTTATGTTCTAAAAAATAACAATTATTGATTATTTGCACAAAAAGCTCTTTACAAATAAAACAAATTGTACTATTATTAAATAAAATAATTGTATGAGGTGACAATAGATGAGAAGATTTAGAACATTAGCTGTTGCGGTAACACTGGGATTACTTCTTACATTTTCGGGATGTTCCCAAGCATCAGAGTCAAGCAATACTGTTGATGACATTGTTTCGTCTGTTTTTGAAGACGAAACAACTGCCGAAGTGACTACGGAAGAGCCGACAACCGAAGAACCTACAACGGAAGAGCCGACCACCGAGAAACCGACTGAAAAGCCTACAGAAAAACCTACTCAGAAACCCACTAAAAAACCTGTAAAAAAGGTTGTAGAAAAGCATGAGGATAAGTCGTCACAGGCTGAAACAACGCTCGAATTTACAAATGTTACATCAAGTGTAAGTGCAGGTTCGTTTGCGAGCGTTAGTATTCACGGCGCTCCAAACACAACATATTCAATCACAGTTGTGTATAACAGCGGAATATCAACGGCAAGCGGACTTGAAGATGTTACTTCCGACAGCAATGGCAACGCATCGTGGTCTTGGAAAGTCGGTACAAGAACAAAATCGGGAACTTATCCGATAACCGTTTCAGGCGGCGGTCAGAGTGAGAACACTTCATTCAGTGTTTATTAAGGAGAATATTATATGATTGACAATGAATTTCAAATTTCACATATTTATAAAAAAACAAAGTCAAAAAGAAAATTATTAATTTTACCACTTTTTATTGTTAGTATGGCTTTATTAGTTCTTTTGTTTGCCAATTGCAGTGGAAGACCAGCAGATATTTCTGAAGAAACATATAAGGCTGGTTCAAAGGCAATTGAAATTGTCGATAATTATTTAGACTATAATCTTTCAAAAGATGATGCTTATTATATGTTAAGTGATATTTGTTCAAGAAATTCTTCGAGTAAAATAGAAGTATATATTAGAAGTATTTGTTCTGGTTTAGAGGCAAATATGCCTGAATCAACAATTTTGGAAAGACGAAATAGTTTGGCTGAAAAAATAGGTCAGGGAAAAAGATAGATGAATAAACCTCCGAAAATTTGCAGATAATATTTGCAAAATGTTTCGGAGGTAATTTTTATGAGTAATAATATGGACTTGGGTTATGAGATGTTTTGCTATCAGTGTGAGCAGACTGCGAACGAAAAGGGTTGCACACGGCTCGGCGTTTGCGGAAAAACTCCCGAAATTGCAAATCTTCAGGATTTACTTATCTTTCAGCTGAAGGGCATAAGCTGTTACGGCAAGGTGCTTATTGAAAAAGGTCAGCACATTGACAAGGACATTGTTCGCTTTGTGGAAAACTGCGTTTTTACAACGCTGACGAATGTAAACTTTGATGCCGATGTGCATGTGTCGCTTTTGCGTGAATCTCAGCAAATCAAGGAAAAACTTCGTGAAGTTGTGGGCGAAATCAAAAATCATACTCTGCACGCAACCTACAATCTTCCCGAAACAAAGTCGGAAATGCTCAAAGACGCACCGCTTGCGGGAATTATGTACGAAAAGTCGCTTGACCCCGACATCCGCTCTTTAAGACAGACAATTGTTTACGGTCTCAAAGGCATAAGCGCCTACGGACATCAGGCTCGTGAACTCGGCTATTTCAGCGATCAGGTTGACGATTTTTACATCACTGCACTTGAGGCGACAACGGATGATTCGCTCACGGTTGAGGAGCTTATCAGAATGACGATGAGAACGGGTGAAAATGCTCTTGAAGTTATGAAAAAACTTGATGAAGCAAACACTGAAACCTACGGCAATCCGTCACCACACAAGGTTGATGTTCACATCAAAAAAGGTCCGTTTATTATTGTGTCGGGTCACGATTTGAAAGACCTTGAAATGCTCCTTGAACAGTCAAAGGGCAAGGGCATAAATGTTTATACTCACGGCGAAATGCTACCGTGTCACGGCTATGACGGTTTAAAAAAATATCCGCATCTTATCGGCAATTTCGGCGGTGCATGGCAAGATCAGCAAAAGCAGTTTGACAATATCCCCGGTTGTATTCTTATGACGACAAACTGCCTTATGCGGCCGAGAGATTCGTACAAAGACAGAATTTACAGTACAAATGTTGTCGGCTGGGAGGGTGTTAAGCACATCGGCAAAAAGGAAAACGGCGACAAAGATTTCAGCGAAATTATTCAGCAGGCAATTGAACTCGGAGGTTTTAAGGAAGATGTTGAACCGCACGAAATTCTTGTGGGATTCGGTCATCACGCTACGCTTTCATATGCCGATAAAATTGTCGAGGCCGTCAAAAGCGGAAAAGTCAGACACTTTTTCCTTATCGGTGGTTGTGACGGTGCAAGACCGGGCAGAAATTACTACACGGAGTTTGCTGAAAATGTGCCGAAAGACTGCATAATTATGACGCTTGCCTGCGGAAAATACCGCTTTAACAAGCTCGAATTCGGTGACATCGACGGCTTGCCGAGATTACTCGACATCGGTCAGTGCAACGATGTTTACTCCGCAATCTGTATTGCCGTAGCACTTGCCGATGCGTTTGATACAGATGTAAACGGCTTGCCGTTGTCGCTGATTGTTTCGTGGTATGAGCAAAAGGCGGTTGCCGATTTGCTGGCACTTTTAAGCCTCGGAATAAAGAATATCTACCTCGGCCCGACACTCCCTGCATTTTTAAGCCCGAATGTGCTGCAGTATCTGGTGGATACCTTTGATTTGCGTGCTGTCAGCAACCCCGAGGATGATATCAAAACCTGCTTGAAGCAGAATATGTAAGAAGAAAAATCGGTTTCGGCGGAAGCCGATTTTTTTATTACAAAAACGGCGAAAAAATAAGGTTGCCGTCTCATACTTTGGTAGGATGTTCATTGCGAAAAGAATCTGCTATAATTTTGGCAAATGCAGTATTTTCGCGGGTTTTGTCGAAAAATACAGCGTTCGCAGGATATTGCTTGATGGAAGGACACAAGAGAAGGAAGGGATTTTATGAAGAAAAAGCTAATCAGTCAGTTGGTGTGCGTGACAATAGCGCTTTCTCTTACGTCTGTGTCGGCGCTTGCCGAGGAAACAAACGCAGCGGCGGAGGTAAATGAGGGTGCCGCAGAGGGCAAGAAAGAAGGAAAAACAGAGCCGCAGGAAGCACCCAAGGAAGAAGTAGATGTATCTCAGGGTGGCATCTATGCTGATGCGCTTTTGTGAAACATTCGTAAAATAAAATTGATTTGTTTATCCCTTTTTTCATAAATAAGAATCTCCTCCAAATCCCGATTTTCTCAATTCTCCAAACTTTTATTTATCTTCTAACTCAAATCCGAGTTCTTTCAATTCTTTTTCGTTTCTGACATCTTCT
>OJNL01000839.1_pt1 | contig 20015 bp, 15 predicted proteins | sample 1597581 | NCBI WGS metagenome assembly OJNL01 (sample SAMEA2452133, study PRJEB22498) | human gut metagenome | biome: human feces; feature: human gut; material: feces | place: Australia | collected 2012
TCCAGCGTGTAACGTTCAGGCTTGACCACGCTGAAATCCACGCCGTCGCCCGCCTCGAAGGTAAGGGTTATCCGGCTCATGCGGTGGTGGAAGGAGTTGTCTTCACCGCCTTTGCCGGTTTTGTCGGTGAAGCTCACTACCGGGCTTTTTTTGTCTCCCGTGGCTCCTGTGGCAAAGAGGAAGTCAATGGCAGACTGGTTCTGCTGCGACGTGGCATCGGTCGTGGCTGCGAGGATCCCTCCCGCCGCGTTGTACGGATAGTAGGCGCGGAAAGTATGGGTCTTTGTATCTTCGATATAGATGACCTTTTTTTCTGCCTCAAATTTCCCATTTTTCAGGATGAAAGGCACGTTGCCGTACTGGGTGTCGTTGCCGATGTCGGTGATGCCGATACGGTCGCCGTTATCCCAGGTGGTTCCGCTGGCGCGGGTGGCGGGGGCGATGTCGGCGGTAAACTGGGCGACCACTGGGTCACCGTTCAGGTTCTCGTTGTCGTTGTTGCAGGCTGCCAGTGCGAGGACGAGCGTCGCAAGTGCAAAAAATCTTGTCTTCATTATATCTGTCATTATATTAGTTACAAATCGGCATTTACATCATCACCTTTCACTTCTTCCCAGCCGTTGATTTCGGCTCCGTCCACTTCCATGCCTTCGGGAGTCTCAACCAGCGTTCCGCCGAGGGTCAGCGATGCGCCCTTTCTGGTATTGAACTCCTTGAGGGCTTCCGTGAGGTCGCTTTTCAGCATCGTGGGGGTCGGGTTGCCGTCCGCATAGCGGATTTCACCCATCAGCAGTTGTTCCGTGCCGGTCACACCCAGCAACCTCACCGTGGCTTTCCACTTGCCGGCATCGTCACCTTCGGTTATCTTGGTGAAGGGCAGCACGACGTTTGAAGCGGCTCCGTAGGTATCGGTAGCGAAATCGAGTGTTCCGGCTGCACCCGTCAGATGGGCAACAATCTCCGTGATGCGTCCGGCGGCATCACCAGTAGGTTCGACGACAAGCGTCAGTTCGCGTACCTGCTGCTTCATTGTGGCGGTCAGCGGATAGTCCTTGTCTTTCTCGATGGTCACCTGTTCCGTATAGGTGAAGAACCATCCCGGGGCATTGTTCACAAAGGCATCCGTGCCTGCCCGGTTTCCCGTGGCTGCGGCAATGGTGGCGGTGGTACCATTTACCGTGATTCCTTCAGCTGGGTTCCACACCGCAAGGGTGTAGCTGCCCGGAGCAAACAGATGGTCGGGGGCATGGGTGGCGGAAGTCTCCGTACCCGTATAGTCGCCCATGGTGACCGTCCACGTGGCAGGTATGTTGATACCCTCACCGCAGGCCGACCAGTCGGCTGTCACCGCAATTTTCCCATAGTCGGGATGCGGTGTGTCATAAAGCGTGTCCTTCACGCAGGAAGAGAGCAGCACGGCGGCTGCCATTCCCATCATATTTATATATTGTCTTGCTTTCATATCGTCTTCCTCCCTCTGTTAGAAAAGTTTCCACACCAATGTTACACCGGCGTTGATGGGGCCACACCAATCTTTTGTCTCGTTGCCGCGGCGTACACGTACACCGTCGATGACTTCATATTTTTCGAAATCGGCATTCAGGTAGCCCAAGCCGAGGTTGAAATCAAGAGCCAGTGCCTTGTTCAGCCGCAGCTGATAGCCGGCGGTGATGCCGCCACCCATCAGGTCGCCCTGCTTGCCTGTTTCGGAGAGCTTGTAGTTGAACTGTCCGGCCTTGAACATCGCACCCAGATACCAGGCTTTCTTCTCACCCATATAGTAACGCACTTCCGGAGCCACTTCCCAGAGTGCATAGCGGCGGTCTTTGTCGCTCCAGTTCAAAGAAGTCCACGAGCCGTTTACGGCAATGCCCCATGACGGGCAAATGCGCCATTCCACGCCAAGATCTGGTGTCAGGGTAGCCCAACGCAGCAGGTTGGCATGCAGGGAAAAATGATAATCATTTGTGATTTTAGTTTCCGACGGCGTGTCGGTAAGTTTATTTTGTTGAGCGGTTTTCTCGGCTTCTGCCTTTTCTGCGGCAAGTCGGGCTTCTTCTTCCGCTTTACGCTGCTCTTCGGCAAGCCGTTCCTGTTCGGCACACTTCTCGGTTTCTAAGCGTTCGGCTTCAGCCTTGCGTCGTGCTTCTTCTTCCGCATCCGTCACGGCTGTTCCTTTTACCGGTACCGTCAGGCGCACGGTGACAAAATCACCCTCTGTCACATGATTGCGGGTAATGAAGTTTTCTTCCTTGATTTTAGTGCGTGTAATCAGTTCTGATTTCACACGGTTGGCACGAATCTTCGCCGTGGCAAGGTTCTCAGCTTCACTGCCCAGCGAATTGCAATAGCCGTCAACCAGTAGCGGTAACTTGCCGTCAAGAATTGTTGCTTTGTTGTTTTCGATACATTCCAACAGGCGGGCAAGTTCCGTGTCATTGCCATTCCAAGGCACGTAGAACATGTCCTTCTGCGGAACGAAGCGGAAGGTGTAGGTCGTGTCTGCTTTCTGCTGCGCAATGACAGGAAAAGTTACCATCATCAGCCACAGAAACAGGGTAAGAAAAGTGATTTTTCTGCTCATATAAACTTGAATTTATTATCTTTGTCTTCTCCAAAGGTAATAAATGCCATTCTACGCCCAAAATATTACAAAAACTTTTTCTGTTGAAATACAGCGTTTTATAAAAAAATGTCGTTTGAGCACTTTTCAAATTGTCGTTTGAGCACCTTTTTGTCGAATTAGCACTTTTTTGTCGCTTGAGCACTTTTTGAAAATGGGCTTCTGAGACCTTTTTCATCGGCTTTTTACCACACAAATTATTCCAGATTTGCTTTTTTCCACTTGCCAGGCGTACATCCTTCCTTTTCGGTAAATGATTTGATAAAGTTACTGCGAGAAAGAAAGCCGGAAGACTCAGCCAGCTTCTGTATATTGATTTCCGGATGCTCCTTCAGTATGTTTTTCGCATACTCCAACCTAAGACCAGTTATCCATTCGCGGAATGTCATTTTATACGTAGTCTTGATATAAGCGGAAAGATAGGTACGGTTCGTATGAAGTATTTCGGACAGTTCTTTTATGGTAAGTCCCTGCTGGACATAGCCGTCTGTCTTTATCCAGTTGGCCACTTTCTCTATAATTTCTGTATAGGACACTGGAACTTCTTTCTCAGAAACTATTTTAGGTTCTGTTTCTGTATCTGTCAGAAGTTCTTCTTCAGACTGTATATCTTGCTCAAAAGCATTTTCCACCTGTTCATAGAACAGCAGGTAGTTCTGATAGCTGTAGAAAAGATAGCTGTAGAACGGTATTGACGACAAAATCCAGATAAAAACATATTTGTCTGGCAGAAATGTCAGCAATCCGCATCCGACACCGAAGATAACAGCCCAATAAGTGAATAGGGAAAGCCATTCGATATATGTACCTATATCATCCGCCTGAGTTTCATTGAAAATCCGAATGGCTCTACGGTATGCAATTATGACTCTGCGAGCTAAAACGACTCCAAAAACGACTAACCATACAGCTAAAGCAAATAAAGAGAATTTTTGCATGATTCCGCTTGGCAACAGGAACAACACAACTCCGGAAAGAGTTGAAAATATAATCCATAAAATGATATGTGTCCACACACGCCGTTTGGTAATGTAAAAACGATCAAGCAACATTATCAATGCCGAACTGAACAGAGAATAGCACAGGAAGTATGTGGACATGTTCATCAATATGGCAGAATCCGCATTTTTGAATCGGATACCAAAGAAGAAATGTACCGAATAATTTGCCGAAAGCAGCAGCATAGCTATACCCATAATCTGTCGGGAGCGGAGATAATTCTTGAAAATTTTCTTTTCAGGAGTCTTTGCAAACAAAAAATAAAAGCCGAAGAATAACATCAACGGCAGTGCGGTATAAAGTGAAAAACTGTATATAGATATAGATGGCTCCATTGTTATGCTTATTTGATTTTGATACAAAGTTACGTCTTTTTCTTCACAAATAGACACATAATCTATGATTTAACGTTATAGATTCGGTCATATTAGATTGAAAAATTATTAGAATTAAAGCCAGTGGTGAAAAATTCAACCACTGGCTTTTTCTGTCAAGACTTCGATATTAAAGTTTTACACCTTTGGATTCCGATAAACCGGGTCTCCCTATAATTAAATGACTGCGTACAAAGTCCACGTGCGGGCTTTCCGGCTGTTGTTCCGTCTGTTTTTTCTCGTTGCCTTGCCGGTTCTCTTCCGTGTTTTCCTGAGCCGGAGCCAGCTCAAGCTGTATCTTGCGGTCCAGTGCGGCGAGTTCGGACTTCAGCTGTTTCAGCTCGTCCTCCTTCTTCCACACCTTGCCCGCTATCTCCTGCAACTGCGGAATCTCCTTTTCCAGCACTTCGTTCTTAGACTTGTACTGGTCGATGATGGTCGGAATCCTCTCCAATGCGTTCAGAAAGTTTCGTGCGGCAGCAATCGGGTCTGCCATCGCCAGATGCCCGTTGTTGTAGGTGTACTTGTAGTTCCCCTCCACCACGAAGCGGTTGTCGGTGAACTCCAGACCTTCTTTGAGTGTCCTCTCGCTGACCACCTTTATCGGAAAGCCGTAAAGTTCCCCGACAGCCTTGTACAGTCCACCAGTCGTGGCGTTCTTGGCGATTTCCTGCAAACGCTTACCGATGACCTTCTCATCCGTTGAATCCACGCCGTCCACCTTAACAAGATTAAGGCGGCTGCCTTCCTTATCAGTCTGCACAACGGAAAGAAAACGGTTCCAGTCTTCCGTCATGGCTTCGATGAAAGCCGTGTTGTTGCGCAGTTCTCCCGTCTTGGATTCCAGCTTGAACTCCGAATCGCGCTTGCCCTTGTTGAACGATTTGCGTTCCCCTTCGAGCGAGGCGATACGCTTCTCTAATTTCGCCTTATCCAAAAGGTCGGTATTGCCGGAGAGCAACGCCATATACTCCGAGAAGTTCATACCCGATTTTTCGTCCATTGCTCCCTCGTCGATGGTACGTGCGCCCATCGCTCCGCTTTTGAGCTGCGATATGAACGTCTGCTTGCAGTGCAGCAGATTGAACTTGTAGCTGTCCAGCGACTTTTCCACCGCGTAGATGATGACATCCACGTTGTTCTCGGCAAAATGCTTGGCAATCTCGTTCCCGGCTCTAACACCCCGTCCGTCACGCTGTTGCAGGTCGGACGGTCGCCACGGCGTATCGAGATGATGAATTGCCACACACCTTTTCTGTGCGTTCACACCCGTTCCGAGCATGGAGGTGGAGCCGAACAGAACACGCACCGTTCCGGCATTCATGGCGTCTATCACCGCCTTCCGAGCCTTGTCGGTCTTGCACTCCTGAATGAAGCGCACCTCGCTTGGCGGTATGCCGTAATCCTCCGTCAGCTTGCGCTTGATTTCCGAATAGACGTTCCACCCGTCGCCCGGCTGATATGTCCCCAAGTCCGAGAAAACGAACTGCGTGCCTTTCTGCGCGTCGTATTTTTGGTAATACTCCGCGATCATCTTGGCACAGTGGCTCGCCTTGTTATCGGGGTGGTCTTCATAATGCGGGTCTATCATGCGCATGTCGAGTGCCATCTTGCGGGCGTAGTCGGTGGCGATAAGCATCTTCGCCTTTTCCTCCGTTTCCGAAAGCGGCAGCCTGCCCAGAAGTGTGGCATCGCCAGTCTTGGCGAACTGCATCAGCTTCTGTATGAAGTCCTCCTGCTCCGGCGTGGGCGGTATGTGGTGCAGTATCTCATTCTTGTTGGGACGATCTACGCCCACGTCCTCTGCCGTGCGGTAGTCCGTGATTTCATTATAGAAGGCGGCAAGTTCCGGCACCTTGATGAAGTAGCGGAAACGCTCCTTTTGAACCACGTTGTTCGTCACGTTAAATTCAAAATCCGTCGTCTTCTTGGCGAATATCGCCGCCCAAGCGTCGAAACATCGGATGTCCTGCCGTTCCAGCTCCTTCGGACGCAAATACTTGAACAGCAGATACAACTCCGTCAGCGAGTTGCTGATGGTAGTACCCGAAAGGAAGGTCGCTCCCAAGTCTCTGCCCGTGCGCTCCTGTATGGTGCGTATGGCAAAGAGCATGTTCAGTGCCTTCTGGCTTCCCTCGCTGTTGCCCAGTCCCGCCACACGGTCATGGCGCGTGTTGAACGTCAGATTTTTGAACTGGTGGCTCTCATCTATGAAGATGTGGTCGATGCCCATCTGCTTGAAATCCACCACGTCGTCCGTGCGTGACTTTATGGCGTGTTCCACCTTCTCCAGCTTCGCTTCAAGGTTGTGCTTGCGCTTCTCCAATCCTTTCAGCATCGCCCGCGACACGTTCTTTCCCTGCTGCCGTAGCACTTCGAGGTTTTCCTCCACCGTGTCAAGCTCTGCTTGCAGGATGCGCTGCTGCAATTCCGGCGACTGCGGTATCTTGCCGAACTGGTCGTGCGACATGATGACGCAATCGTAGTCGTTGTTCTTTATATTATTGAAGAAGCGCACACGGTTGGCGGTCGAAAAGTCCTTCTCCGAAGCGTACAGAATACGTGCGTTGGGATATGCCGCCTGATAGGTGGCTGCAATCTCCGCAACGTTGGCTTTCAGCCCGATAATCATCGGCTTGTGTGCCAAATTCAGACGCTTCATCTCATGCGCGGCGATGCACATTATCAGCGTCTTACCGGTTCCCACCTCGTGGTCGCAAATTCCGCCGCCGTTCTGTTTCAGCATCCAGACGCAATCCATCTGCGAGGGATAGACGCTCTTGATACCCCGGCTTGCCAGCCCTTTCAGGTTGAGGTCGGGAAAGGTCTGATGGGAGCCGTCGTAGCGCGGGCGCACGAAACAGTTGAACTTGCGGTTATACATCGTCACAAGCCGCTCCTTGAACTGCGGCGACTGCTCTTCGAGCCATTCGGAGAAGCCGTTTCGTATCTCGTCAATCTTGGCGTTGGCGAGTTGTATTCCCTCGCTGTCGCGCATCTTGATGTCGTTGCCATGCTCGTCCTTGCCGATGGACTTCATCATGTCAGGGCAGGTGTTGTGCAGGGCGTGTTTTAGGAGGTGCATACCGTCATAGTTCCGGTAATACCCCTTCACCAGAAACTCGTCCGTGATTTTCATGGTGCGGTAGCCGCACACCACCGAAAACTCGTCCATGCTTGCGGAATAGGCGATTTTCACCTCCGTGTCGAACAGCCGGCTCATGTAGGCGGCATAGACACCCGTCGGAATCCAGCGTTCCCCGAAATTGAAGTCCAGATCCTCGAAGGCGATGCGCTGCGGCTCGGCATCTTTCAGAGCCTCCAACGCCTGCTTCACCTCCGGCATACGCTCATTTTCGGGATTGTCACCCATCCATGCCTCTATGCGTTCCGCTTTCTCTATGACATTTCCGGCGATGAAACGGTCTTTGATTTCGTAACCGGTCACGAGCGGATTGTAGTAGATGCGCCCTTGCAGGGCAGTGAGCAAATCCTCCGCCGTGCTGTCGGTTATCTCCCGCATATAGTCGAGATTGACCGTACCATATTTGTTGAGCGACGCAGACAGGGCTTCTTCGGGAGAGCCTACGTTGGCATGGCTCTCCACCGCGAAGGAAACAGGATGCTCGAAGATGTCCGCCTTGACGAACTTTCCGTTTTCCATCCGTTCCAGCGAAAGGATGTCGCGCCCGCCCGCATCCATCATCACTAACTTCACGTTCTGCTTGGCGTTGAGGTTGCCGTAGCGCATGACAAACTCATCGTAACAGGTATTCAGATGCTCTCGCCACGGAACATTTGCCTCGCGCCGGAGCGATTCATAACGGTACAGACGCTCGTAGGCGTCACGCAGCGACACATACAACAACGCCTTTTCCTTCTGGTATCCTTTCAGGTCGAGCGGCTGGAATGTCGCCCCGTATGGCGTGATGTCTTTCAGGTAGCCGATGTTATGACGCCCCCGGTCAGCCACCAGCGACCCTTCGCGCAGGTGCATCTCCGGCGTGCGGTGGTAGGCACGCGGAGAAAGGTCCACGACTTCCTCCTTCGGCTTTTCCGCTTCGATGTCGGGGAAAAGGAAAGTCCCCACCGCTTCCGATGGGGTATCTGTAACGGCAGGTGCGGCGACTGCCTCCGGCTGTGTTTCCTCCTGTCGTGGCTGCTCACGGGAAGTTTCCGGCACGGCTTTCACTTCCGTCTTTTCCGCCACTTGTTTCTCGTTATGCTGCCTTGCCAGTTCCCGAAGTTCTTTCCTACGCTCCGGCGTCAAACCCATCATCATTTCATAGAAACCGTTGATGGGAGGATTGGTATCCCAGTCCAGTGTGGCATAGATGTCGTCCGGGTCGGCAGGCTTGGCGGTGTTCTCCGCTTTCACCTCCTTATTCTCCATTGCGGGTTTTGCAGTTGGAGCTGTCGGTGTAACCGTGACTTTCGGTTTGGGCGGAGTGGACTTTGCCGTAACTGCCTTTTTCACCGTCTTTTTCTTTTTGGAGGTTTTCGGTTGGCTGACCTCTTCCGTCATCCCCCAGAGGTCAAGCAGGGTGAGCTGCACGCCTGCGGAATATTGCGGGCGCGGTTCTATCTCCGGCTTTTCATCTGCGGGTTGCGGCTTTTCTGTCGGAGTTTCCACCGTCTGCGCCGAGGATACTGTTTCCAATTTTATGGCAGGACGCTCTACTTTATTTTGAACGGCAACTTTTTCTTCCGTTCCTGCCTGCCGGATTGAACCCGAATACAAGCGCATGGCAAGCCTGTAATGGAAATCCTCGTCGAGCATACGGCGCAAATCCCCGGCGATGCCTGCTGCCTTGCCCTCGTGCAGATAAACCATAGCGGGCTTCCCGTAGGGGTCTGTGTCAAGTTTCGCCATCGTATGCACGATGCGTTCCGGGTGGTGGATGAAATAGGCGTTGTCGGTCAGGGCGGTTTTCGTGTCCGTCTGTATCACGGTCATCAGCCGCTCGTCCTGCGACATTTCCTTCTTGCTGAGGTTCTTTTGCAGGACAATCAGGTCACTGCCCACCTCCGTGCCCGCGTTGTCCGTGAACAGGTTGTTGGGCAGGCGTATCGCGGATACCAGATTGGCCTGACTGAACAGCTCGTTACGCACGGAGGTCTTGGTGCTATTCAATACCCCTTGCGAGGTGATGAACGCCACGATACCGCCGTCACGCACGGCATCCAGTCCTTTGAGAAAGAAATAGTTGTGGATGGTTTTCTGGGCGGAGCGTCTGCCGAAAGAGTCGCTCCGCTGAAACTCCGCGTCGAACACGGCAATGTCACCGAACGGAATGTTGGACACCGCCAAGTCGAAATAATTGTTGAACGGTCTTTCGATTTTCTCAAAACCGCAGGTGCGCATTTTCTGGTCGGGATAGAGATGCCTCAAGATTGTACCCGTGAGCAGATCCTTCTCGAAAGCCATCACATCCGCATTGGGGCTGTGCCGCAGCATGGAATCCACGAACACGCCGACACCTGCCGACGGTTCGAGCATACGGGCGGGGCGGACGCTGTAATCTGCCAGCACGTCCGCGATGGTGTCGGTTATCTCTTTGGGGGTGTAGAAAGCGGTCAGCACGGACGCTTTCAGCGAATCCACAAACCGCTTGTACTCTGTTTCGTCCTTGCTGTTCTCACGGATAAGCCTGTGCAGCTCCACCGTCGGGGCGAACAGTTCGAGGTCGGATTTCGCCCACCGGACGGCATCCGTCAGTTCCTTTGCAGGGTTGAGGATACATTTCAGACCGCCGAAACCGCAGTACCTTTGAAGTATGGCACGCTCTTCGGTTGTCGCTGTCCTATTTTCCCTGTCAAGGATGAATGCCGTCCGTATCGCCTCGATGTTGTCCCGCAGTTTCTGTTTGCGGTTAAACGCCATATTCGTCTAAGTAAAGGACGGTTGCTCCCGTCAGCTCCGTGTAGAGCAGGTCGTAATCGGAAGACAGGGCGAAATTGTCATCCGAGAGGTCATAGACGGAGAACACGTTGCCGACAAGCGGCAGCAGTTTCAGGACAAAGGCTTCACGCTTCTCTTCCGGCACTTCATCGGCAAACTCGTTTTCCACGACTTCGCGGAGGATGGCGTAACGGGAATAATGCAGCCCGCGCAGCAGCGTGTCCATCGCCAGTTCCTGCGCACCATCGGCGGGATAGCCTTCAAGCCGTGCCCTCTCATACGTTTCGGCGGCACGGTCGGCCCGTTCCCGTATGAAAGCGGTGTCGTCAGCCTGTTCAAACTTGTTCGTGCGGAGATAGTCCAGCAGGTACAGACCGTAATAGGAAAAGTCGGTCTGACCCTCGTTTTTCTTCTTGTTGTTCATTACTTTGGATTTAGCGGATTGATAATTAACGGGATAATCGGTTGGAAAAAGGAAGAAAAAGGCACTCGGTATCCCTCCGAGTGCCACCACTAAATCCAAAGTATGAGTGTAATCCGGTATCGAAGAACAATTCATTACTCTGAACAAGTGGCAAAGTTAATACTATTTCTTCCGTCCTGAAAATTTCTTGTCCTTTTTAGCCTCCGGGAACACAAAAGTCGTGTTATATTCCCCGTCAAAGGCGACAACAGCATCGAAACTCTTGCCCTGTTTGCTCTTGAACCCTTTGAGCAGCTTGGTATGCCCTTCGGTGAGCAGGTCTTTGATTTCATCGTCGGACAGGGTGCGTCCCGCTTTCAGCCGGAACACGGGCAGTCCGCACTCCGTGTTGTCGCAGCGTACCACCTTGCCGTAGAACCGCATCCTGCCCGTGCCACACTTGGGACACGCGCAGCCGGAGTCACGGCTGCCGAAGAGCTTGTCGCACGAGATCAGTTCGGAGGTTATCTCACGTGTGTACGCCTCTATCTCCTTGCGGAAGGTGTCGTCGGACAGTTCCCCGCGCTCGATACGCGCCAGCTCCTTTTCCCATTCGCCCGTCATGGCAACATCGGCGATGCGCATCGTCTTGACGACGGAATTGAGGGCAAGTCCTTTTTCGGTGGGAACAAGCGACTTCTTGCAGCGTTCCATGTAACCGCGCTTGAAAAGCGTTTCGATGATGGAGGCGCGTGTGGCGGGAGTACCGATGCCACAGTCCTTCATCGCCTGCCGCAGTGCGTCGTCCTCAATTTCCTTGCCCGCCGTTTCCATTGCCGAGAGCAGGGTGGCTTCGGTATGCAGCGGCTTGGGTTTGGTCTTTCCTTCGGTAATGGACGAGCCTTTCGGTGTCAGCGTGTCGCCTTCCTGCCAGCCGGGGATGGTAATTTCCTCTTTTTCCTCGCCATAGACGGCACGCCATCCGGTTTGCTTCACGACGCTGCCTTTTACGGTAAACTCCACTCCGGCACATTCCGCCGTGACAGTGGTCACATCCTTGACGCATTTCTCAGAGAATGCCTCGACCATGCGCCCGGCAATCATCTGATAGATGGTATTGTCCTCTTTGGAGAGGAAGAGCGGTTTCTCACCCGTGACGAGCAGGGCATGGTGGTCTGTCACCTTGCCGTCGTCCACGCTGCGGCGTGTCGGGGCGGCTTTTGCCCGCACCTTGTCTTTCCATTCGGGCTGTGTGCCGATGAAAGCGAGCAGTTTGGGAATTTCGGCAAACACGTCTTCGGGGATGTAGCGGCTTCCCGTTCTCGGATAGGTTATCAACTTCTTTTCGTAGAGTTTCTGCGCGATTTCAAGCGTCTGTTCCGCCGTGAAGCCGTGCTTGGCGTTGGCTTCTTTCTGGAGCGTGGTCAGGTCGTAGAGCAAGGGAGTTTCCTCCGTCTTCTCCTTGCGCTCGGCTTTCGTGACAGTGGCGCAACCTGCCGCCTTTACCTTATTATATAGTTCCATCGCCGGTTCTTTCTCTTTCCATTTCTCGGAGGATGAGAATTTCACGACTTCGCCGTCGCAACCGTCCGTTGCGATATGGAGCTGCCAGAATGCTTCGGACGTAAAGCGGCGGTTCTCCCAGTAGCGTTCACATACCATAGCCAACGTTGGTGTCTGCACCCGCCCCACGGAATACGTGCCGTGTCCGGCGGCGATGGATAACGCCTGTGTGCCGTTGATGCCCACGAGCCAGTCGGATTCGCTCCGCGCTTTGGCGGCGAGGTAGAGGTTGTCGTATTTGCTGCCGTCTTCGAGTTTCCGCAGTCCCTCGCGGATAGCTTTGTCGGTGAGAGAGCTGATCCACAGGCGCACGAAAGGAGTGGTGCAACCCGTATAGTGGTAGAGGTAGCGGAAGATAAGCTCTCCCTCGCGTCCGGCATCGGTCGCCACGATGATATGTTCGCTTGTGTCGAACAGTCTTTTGATGACTTTTATCTGCGACACCACGCCGCTGTCGGGCTTGTAACCTTTCTCCGTCCTGACCTGACGGGGGACGAGCGTGAATGTGTCGGGAATAATCGGGAGGTTGTCACGGACAAATCCGCGCACGCCGTAGCCGTCGGGCATGGCAAGCTGAACGAGGTGTCCGAATGCCCATGTCACGGCATAACCGCCTCCCTCGAAATATCCTTCCTCTCTCTTTGTCGCGCCCACGATGCGGGCGATTTCACGTGCCACGGAGGGCTTTTCTTATCACAAGTAAATTATTATCCAAAGCTGCTATTTTTGTATCACTGTATATCAATTGTTTACTTACATTACTTTATATTACAGCTTTGGATAATATTATTTTTCATTTAGATAGATTCCTTAGCCAGACCTTAAGTTCTTGGTCTCTTTCCCATGAACATTCTGTCATATCATTGGGTATTATATTGATGTAGGCCGCCTCTAAAGCATCTCTTTTTTGTTTGGAATCAGCCCGAGCGTATATTTCAGTAGTCTGTATAGATACATGTCCCAAAATATCACGGATATAAATCAGGTTTACACCAGCTTGTAACAAGTGCATGGCTTTACTGTGCCGTAAAGTATGCGGACTTATTTTTTCCGGTATAAGTTCCGGATTTTGTATTCGGGCGTGATTAGCATAGTTGTTCAATATATACGATATACCTGAGTTTGTTAGTTTCCTACCGTAACTGTTAGAGAAAAGAGGCCTTTGATTAAAACCGGATAGATTTAAACGATTCTCTTCCATATAATTATGCAATAAATCCACTTGTTCATCTTGTAGAGGGACAATTCTTTTTTTTCGTCCTTTACCAAATAATATGACATGACAAGGCTTTTCCAATTTCAAAGACGCAGGTGTCAAATCTATTAATTCTTGTACTCTGGCTCCACTATCGTAGAGCAGGGATATCAATGCTAAATCCCGTCTTCCTTTCCTTGTGTTGATTGGAATTTGAGCCAATAAAAGTTTTATACCATCTATGCTAAGGTAATTGACACTTCTTTTTTCATGTGTCTTTACTTTGATGGATAATATCTCTTGCCATTGTTCCAGACGTTTTACATCCTCGTATTGCATATATGTACAAAAAGAACGTAATGCGGCCAGTCTTTGATTCCTTGTTGCGTTACTTGATTGTTTTGTGTCTTGTAACCAGTCAAGGAAACTTAAAACCGTTTTTCTGGTAATATGTTCCAATCTGAGATTGTCAGCCTTTATGTTTACCCGCTCATCCAAAAAGTTTAGCAACAGGCTAAATGATTCACTGTATGATCGTATGGTATTAGGGCTTACACCCCTTTCTCCGATAAGATACTCTGTAAAATAGGCTGTTAAATACTTTGCAAAATCTGTTGTTTTCATAAGTTTATATGCTTGAATCAGTTATTATATTTATTTCTGGATATACAAACCGTGTTATGGTAGTTTGTTTCAATAGAATATCGGGAAACATATCTTGTGTCAAACGCACATAAGTTTCAGTTCCTTTCAACGTCTTATGACCCAAGAAAACCGATAATAGGGGAAGAGCACAATATATGTCCATTCCATCTTGTACCATCTTTGCAAGGGAATGGACTGCAAAAGTATGTCTTAAGCTATGTATACAGGCACCTCCGGAACGGTTGCTTGAACAGGGTATATTACATTTTTCCAATACTTTCTTGAAACCACCCAATACAGTGCAAGAAGATAACGGTCGTCCCGATGGAGATATTAACAGGAACTTATCTGGAGCATCAATATCGTGCAAGGGTATCTTATTACGATATTTCAGATACTGTTGTAGAACCTTGGATAGGGAGTTGCTTAAAGGAACAAGCCTTTCCATCTTATTTTTTGTTTTCCGAATAATGATACAATTCCTCCTCAAATCAACATCCCGATTCCTAATAGATATGGCTTCTCCGATTCTAATCCCTGTGGCATATAAAATTCTATATAAAGTAGGTAATGCAAAAAGATTGCAATATATATTATGGCTATGCATTCTTTGCTTGTCACAAGTTTCAAATATATTCTGTATTTGCTCACGGGTAAACACATAAGGAGTAAAATCCGAATATTCCTTCTTTGGTAATTTAGGTATATAGCATTCTTTTCCTATATGGCATAAGTATAGGCAAAACTGCCGGAACATGGACACCTTATCATAGAGAGTTTTCTTTTTGTCATGTATGCGGGTGCACTTCCATGCATCAATCATGCTTTTAGTGATAAACACATCACTGACATTATTATTAACGAAGAACTTGTCAAATTCCAAGAGCATCCATTTTATCCGTACGATGTCGGAAACCTGATTTTCTTTCATCGCAAGAAAATCCTTAAAATAAGGAGCGAACACGCTTTTATATATGAATTGTTCAGACATAGAACAGGCCTCCTTTCTGTGTATAGAATTCGGATGGAACATCTGGAACCTCAAGGGTACATTTCATCAAACCATCAATATCAATCCGAAGATAGCTCATTGTCGTCTGAGTGCTCTTATGGCCCAATGTTTCAGAAATGACGGGTAGTGATACCCCATTACGCAATAACTGGCTGGCTAAAGTATGTCTCATTGCGTGGGGACCTTTTTTTCGATCCGTTGTGTCTATTTTAGAATGGCTGATAATCTTTCTGACCGATAATGAAACTACAGCTCCATTCACGGGATTATATGGGGCTAAAGAGGATAGGAATATTTGTTTAGAAGAAGAACTTGGTCTGCCATATTTTACATAATTGATAATGGCTTCTCCTACATCCTTTAATAGTGGCAGTTCTATTTCACGCTTAGTCTTGTACTGTATCAGGCGTATAATGTTTCTATCCCAATCTAAATTACTGAATTGCAATCCTGCAATATCAGAGGAACGTAATCCTAACCGTGTCGCTAACAGGAGCATGGCATAATCCCGTTTCCCCACAGAAGTGGACTGATTTACCGAAGATTCTATTTGCAACACTTCTTCGCGAGTGTATATTGATGGTAGTTTTTCTTTTACAATATAACGATTTCCTCCTATCACGTAATCAATATTCTTATTGATAAGCTTTTGTTCATATAGATAACGACAAAACACACGCATCGTTGTCAACACTCTTTGCTTGCTATTTTGGCTGGAAGATATAAAAGTTAATACATCATTTTCACCTATATCTGAAACGTGGAATACATTCCTCAAAGACAAATGTCTGAGAAAGTAACTAAACACACGTTCATAGGCATCTATTGTTTTAGGAGATAGTCTCTGTTCTTCCAGAATATGAAGAAATCTTGTCATAGTATCTCCTATTTCTCCTGATAATTTGCGTATAATATACCTTACGGATGGCTTCTGAATTATTCCATTCGTAAGATAGCTAACAAATGATAGCAATTGATAATTTGTTCCATGTATCAATTGCGTTTTTTCCTGTGGTATAGTCTTTAAAAATAAATTGACGGCTTCTACATTACAGTCCTGTATGTCGTTTATATCCATATAAACGACAAAAAGACGACAGGTCTTTTTATACTTTCGGATAGTCGCTTCTGAATATCCGACTTTACGCAACGCTCCTAAAAAATCCGAAACATTGGATTCAAAATGATTTTTATTGTCCATAATACTACATTTAGAGAGAGCAACATTACTCTCTTCACAATATAGTATATTATTATCAAAATATCATTATTGCAAGTTGGATTGATTATCAGACAATTATATTAAATATCAACTTATAACTTTGGATAATAATTTACTTGTGATAAGAAAAGTTATCATAAGTTGTGATAACTTTTCTGCAATGATTGTCTTCATGTCTTCTTCTTTTTTGTTGATACTTTGGATTTTATTTTGGATTCAGTGGCGGACACGGGATTACATTTTCATGCCCTTGCCCGTTTTCTTCTGCGGCTTCTCCTGCTGCTGTTGCTGGCGGGCGTCCTTCGGGTTGGTCTGACCTTTCTGCAACGGCTCTCTCAGATTCTTTGTAGCCTCGTTGGTCTTGCCATCGTTGTTCACCGCCACCTGCGTGCGGCTCTCGTTGGACGGAGCAACCTGCTGTGCATTGTCAGGGTTCGTGTCGTAGCGGTACGGGCGTCCCTTCTCCGGGTTGAACTTGATATACATCGTGGCATGGAAGCCCTGCTTGTCGGTCACGTTCTCCAGCTTCACGGCTTTACCCGCCACATAGTCGGCTTTCTGCTGGTCGGTGAAGCTCACGCCGCTCCATTTGCTGATGGGGCGGATGCTGCCGTCCTCGTTCGTCCACGTGTTGCGGCGTTGCTCCTTCTTGGTCTGTGCGGCATTTTCCCCGCCCTGCGCCTGACTTTTCGATGTGTCGCCTTTGGTTTCCTGTGTCTGTGCGGTACGGGGCGACTTGCCGGTTCCCGGCACGAACTCCACGCCGCGCTGCTCCACGTTCACTTGCAGGGTGGTGACGAACTTTCTGCCGTCGTTGCGCTCGATGAGCTTGTCGCGTACGGGCAGTCCGGCGCGGAGCATGTCCCGCTCCTGCGTGGTGATTTCCGTCTTGCCGATGCGCTCCGGGATGCGCACCCTGCTTGCCGGAATGTCCGTGATTTCATTCGTCTTGCGGTCGATGCTGATGTAGGAGGGGATGATCTCGCCCGTTTCCCTGTCCACAATGTCCACGACCCTACCGAGATTGCCCGTTTCGCGGAGGTTCTTCCGGTCATTGTCGGAGAATTTGTGTTCCTTGTACTCATCCAGCTTCTGCTCCTTGCGGATGAAGTGCGGCACGAGGCTGATGTTTCCCTCACCGTCCTTCTTGAAGGAGAGGCGGGCGTCCAGCTCGAATGATTCGCCGCCGAAGGTCGGTTTGACCTTTACCAAGTCGGACTTGCCATAGTTGAGCATCTTCGTAAGGTCGCCGGACTTTTCAAGGTTGTCCCGCTTTACGCCCCATCTGTCCTCCAGCTCCTGCCAGTTGATTTTACTCTCGTCGATGGGCTGGTAGCCACGTTTGCCCTGCATCTGTTCGGATTTGTCCTGTTGCTGTTCTTTCCGTTGTTCCATGTTCTCCTGTTTTTGAGGTTCTTGTTTCTCTGTCTGTTGTGCTGCCATCTCTTCCTGCACCTTCTTCTCATAGTCGGAGGTGTCCACCTTGTGAGGGGCGAGCAGCTCCTTGTTCGCTTCGGGGTCTTTCAGCAGTTGCTTCATCACCTCTAAGAGATTTTCAGCTTGGTCTGCCGCAATGCGGTAGAAACCGAAGCGGCTGGGTTCCTTGCACTGCCGGAAGAAGTTCTTGAAGAAGTTGTCCAGCACGTCGCCATGTCGGTCGAATTGCAGGAAACTCTGCGCGTTCTCCGCTTTTGCGGGGGTGCGCTTGGGTGTGCCGTCCGCGTTCAGCCCGGCTACCACGCTGATCTCGCCTGTCTTCTCGTCACGGACTACCAGCACGTCCTTTTCGTCTTTTTTCTTTGCCATCTGAAAAATGTTTTAATGGGTTATTTATGAAAGAAATTATGGATACGAGCCTTGTAGAAGGCTATATCTTCCTTTTTGAAGTCCTTGATATGGTTGGAAAGGAATGTCAGCACGTCCTCCTCGCTGTAATAGGTCTTCTTGCCCAGCGTCTTGTAGGGCAATGCGCCTACGCTGCGGTAGCGTTGGAGGGTGCGTTTGCTTATCTGGAGCAACATGCACAAATCCTGATTGTCGAAAAGGCGGATGCTTTCCGTGATAGTGGGCTGTTTCCCCTCAGCCTTCATCGCCAGCAGCAGTTCGTCCTGACGGTCGAGCCGTTCCATCAGCTTCTGCATCCAGCCCTCGAAGTTGTTTCGTGTGAGCAGTTCCATGACCTATGTCCTCCTTCCTTTTGGTTTGCCGCCCGTGCGCAGCGTGTGGTTGTGGAACAGGGTGTCTATTGTCCCTTCCTCGTTCCTTACTGTGTTGTCCTCCAATAGCCGCAGTATCTCGGAAAGGCGGTAGCGGCAGCTTCCGCGTACCACCACATACTCGATACGGTGGTCGGTGCGCATACGCTGCATGGTGCGCTTGCTCACGTTGAGCATCTTCGCCGCCTGTGCCGTGTCAAGCAGCTTGTCTTCGGTTTCCCGCTTCCGTTTCTTCTCGTCCCTTGCCTCGCGGATGTACCCTGCGATGTTCGCAATCTGCGCCATCATCTCCTTGTAGGCGGAACTTTCCATTGTTATCACTTTCATGTTCAGTCCTTTCTTTTTGTTTCTGCGACAAAATTCGGCAATAAACAAAAGGGGCTTTAACAACTCACTACGTGACTCACGTAAGATTTTTGCGGAAGATGGCTCCGTAACCCGGTCAAACGGCGCAACAGGCAGCCTTTCAGCGGAAAACGATACGTCTTGTATGCCGTTTCGTTACCTTTGCGGCAAACTCTAAATGACATGAATATGGAAATAGTATCTATCGAGAAAAAGACTTTCGAGATGATGGTGGCGGCATTCGGCGCACTCTCGGAGAAGGTCGCCGCCCTGAGGCGCAAAAGCGACACGGGGCGCATGGAAAGATGGCTCACGGGCGAGGAGGTCTGCGGGCAGTTGAGAATAAGCCCGCGCACGTTGCAGACGCTGCGTGACAGGCGGCTTATCGGCTACTCGCAGATAAACCGCAGGTTCTATTACAAGCCAGAGGAGGTGAAGCGGCTGATACCGCTTGTCGGCACGCTCTATCCGCACGGCAGATGATTTGATTTATTCACCCACTGAATCCGAAGTTATGATGAACGAGAACAACGATGTTTTTACGATGGAAGACGAGCCGATAGCCTCTGTGGTGCAGGATATGCGCAAAGGCTCGAAATGGCTGTCCGCATTTCTGGAAAGCTACCGTCCTCCGCTGGACGGGGAACGTTACCTGACGGACGGCGAGGTGTCGGAACTGCTCCGTGTGAGCCGGCGCACCTTGCAGGAATACCGCAACAACCGCGTGTTGCCCTTCATACTTTTGGGAGGGAAGGTGCTTTACCCGGAAACGGGGCTGCGCGGGGTACTGGAAGCGAACTACCGCAAGCCGCTGGAGTGAGGCGGTTTCATGAAAAAGTAAACGGGTGACACCTTTTGTGGTGCTACCCGTTTACTTGTCTTATGGGGTATGTGCAATCAGCAATACCCGGCTTTTCCGTTCTGTATGAACATCACGTATGTCTGCCGTTTCTCTTGTGAGAGTGCCTTTCCCACCAGCCATGTGCGGAACAGGTGGGTGTTGTAGGTATTCACCCTGAAAGCGACCGGGATGATGATTTCAAGGGCGTACACGTCCGCGTGCAGCCCGTTTTCAAGCTGCATGTAGCGGCACACCTCGTAGTCGTTCAGCACGTCCGACTTGCGGACGGCTCTGATGGCGGCGTTCACTGCCGGGACGGTCGTATGGAACAATCCGGCTATTTCGGTGGCGGTCATCCACACGTCGTTACCGGTTACGCTGACTGCCTTGTCCTCGATGATGATTGTGTCACGTTTCATGGCTTTTCTTTTTAGATGGTGCAACCTGCAAATTCCTCGACGCCGTTCAATCTTGCGGCAAGGTTCTCCATGTCCTGATTGAGCTTCTCTTTGGTTATCTTTGCGTAAATCTGCGTCGTCTTTATGCTCTTGTGTCCGAGCATGGAGCTGACCGTTTCGATGGGAACACCGTTGGAGAGGAATATCGTCGTGGCTGCCGTGTGGCGGCTCTGATGCCACGTGATATGCTTGGTGATGCCGCAACGCTTGGCGACGG
>OJNL01000841.1_pt1 | contig 19916 bp, 19 predicted proteins | sample 1597581 | NCBI WGS metagenome assembly OJNL01 (sample SAMEA2452133, study PRJEB22498) | human gut metagenome | biome: human feces; feature: human gut; material: feces | place: Australia | collected 2012
AGAAAGGGAACATAGCTAATATTTTAGGTTATGCTACTTCCTTCAGTTCTTTGGGTATGATGATTGCTTCTATTGCTAATCTTATAAAGAAATAATAGAATTTACTTTTATGTCAGAACAACGACAGGATAAAAACTTGCTCTCTGAACCACACAAAACAGAAAGTGATGAGATAGAAATTGATTTGGTCGATATCTTTCGCAAGATTATTGCTATTCGTAAAAAAATATATAAAGCCATTGGAATTGGTTTTATTATTGGAATAATTGTAGCGGTAAGTATCCCTAAACAGTATACAGTAAAGGTTACCCTTTCTCCAGAAATGGGGAGTTCTAAGAGTGGTAATGGATTAGCGGGACTTGCAGCATCTTTTTTGGGAAGTTCAGCTACTACAGGAGATGTTTCTGATGCTTTGAATGCATCTCTTTCTTCTGATATTGTTTCTTCTACACCTTTTCTTTTAGAATTGTTAGAAATGAAGGTTACTTTATCGGATGAAAGAACAGATGTAACTTTTATGGATTATTTGGATAGGCAATCTTCTCCTTGGTGGATTTATGTAATAGGCTTGCCCGGGAAAGTAATTGGTAGTGTGAAGTCCTTATTCAATAGTAGCGATACTGACAATTCTATTAATAACGTGAAATATGGCACTATTGAACTCACGAAAGAAGAAAGTATAAAAATCACTGCCTTAAAAAAGAACATAGCTGCCTCTGTTGATAAAAAGACGGCTATCACAAGTGTCTCGGTTACTTTACAGGATCCTAAAGTAACTGCGGTTGTTGCAGATTCTGTAGTTCATAAATTGCAAGAATATATCATTGGTTACCGTATTTCTAAAGCGGAAGAAGATTGTATTTATCTGGAAAAACTATATAAAGAGCGCCAACAAGAGTATTATGTTGCTCAAAAGAAATATGCGGATTATGTAGATACACATGATAATCTCATACTTCAAAGCGTCCGTGCGGAGCAGGAACGATTGCAAAATGACATGAGTCTTGCTTATCAGGTATATAGTCAGGTTGCTAATCAGTTACAAGTAGCCAGAGCAAAAGTTCAGGAGGAGAAACCTGTTTTTGCGGTATTGGAACCGGCGGTTGTTCCACAACAACCATCTGGAATGGGGAAAAAGGGTTATATTCTGCTTTTTATTTTTCTGTCGCTAATACTTACTATTGCATGGGAATTGTTAGTGAAAGATATATATAAGAAGATGAAAAAAGAACTGAACTAGGATATTAAAAAAAGAAGTATTTATCTATAAATGAAATTATGAAAAAATCAATAGAAAGATTCCTGCAATACATCAGTCGGAATTTTTTTAGCTGTTGGCTTGTCTTAGGGGTAGATACTGTTGTTGCCAGCCTGTGTACACTATTCACGTTTATCGGTATCCATTATATTACAGGGATAGGATGGAATGTCTTTCAATTATTAGAGGTTGTAGCAATTGCTTTTTTGGCAAGTATTGTTGGGGATTTATTATTTAATACTTTCCGGAATACCATCCGCTATTCTGAAATAAAAGACTTGTGGAGAATAACTTGCAGTGTGTTATTCAAAACTGCCTGTATGGCAATCTATATATTTATCTTTTTTAGCGGTACCTGGTTATTCGGTAGCCAAAGTCTTGTTTTCGTTATCTCTGACGGAATGTTAACGTTAATTTCTTTGATTGGACTTCGTGTTGTAGTGATTGTGGTATATGAATCATTGATAGGAATGGTCAGAAAAACTGATATGCGAATTCTTATTTATGGTACCGATGATAAGAGTGTGGCCCTTAAAACTCGTCTTCGCAAAAGTTCTCATTATAAGATTGTTGGGTTTTGTATTTTTAGCTCTGATAATAGTCGGAGAATATTAGCGGATTCGCGAGTCTATTCTTTTAATAACAAAGTGGACTTTGATCTGTTGGTCAGTAAACACGATATTCAAGGTATCCTTTTTTCCCGCTATGATTCAATAAAAGAGGAGGAAAACAGATTGCTTCAATATTGTAAGAGCAATGGTGTAAAAACTTTAATAGCTCCTTCAATCAGTGAAACGGATGTGAATGATCTTTCTTATCAATTTGTTCGTCCTATTCGAATAGAAGACTTGTTAGGGCGTGAAGAAATAAAGATTAATATGCAGGAGATAACTTCAGAATATCAAAATAAGATTATATTGGTTACTGGAGCGGCGGGAAGTATTGGGAGTGAACTTTGCAGACAGTTGGCACAAATAGGAGTCCGTAAATTAATATTGTTCGATTCTGCTGAAACACCTCTTCATTATGTACGTCTGGAGTTTGAGAAAAAATATCCGGGCATTGATTTTGTGCCTGTAATAGGTGATGTGCGTGTGAAACAGCGTCTGCGTATGGTTTTTGAACAGCACCATCCGGAAATCGTGTTTCATGCTGCTGCTTATAAACATGTTCCCTTGATGGAGGAGAATCCATGTGAGGCTGTTTATGTGAATGTTGTTGGAACTCGTCAAATAGCAGATATAGCAGTCGAATTTGGAGCAGAAAAGATGATTATGATTTCAACGGACAAGGCTGTGAATCCTACCAATGTGATGGGAGCGTCCAAACGTTTGGCAGAAATCTATGTTCAGAGTTTGGGATATGCTATTGTGGAAGGAAAGGTAAAAGGAAAGACTAAGTTTATTACTACTCGTTTTGGTAATGTTTTAGGTAGTAATGGTTCTGTAATACCTCGTTTCAAGGAACAGATTGAAAATGGGGGGCCTGTTACTGTTACACATCCTGATATCATTCGTTATTTTATGACTATTCCTGAAGCTTGTCGTTTGGTTATGGAGGCTGGAATGATGGGAGAGGGCAATGAGATTTTTGTATTTGAGATGGGTGAGCCGGTAAGAATAGTCGATCTTGCAACCCGGATGATCGAACTGGCTGGATATCGTCCAAACGAAGATATTAAGATCGAGTTTACGGGACTGCGACCTGGAGAGAAACTATATGAGGAATTATTGAGCACAGAAGAGAATACACTTCCTACATCCAATAAAAAGATTAAGATCGCTAAGGTTCGTCGTTATGAATATAATGAGGTGTTGGCTGATTTTTCAGCTTTTGAGGGGTTGGCACGAAATGTAGAGATAATAAATACAGTCACTTTAATGAAAAAGATTGTGCCTGAATTTATTTCTAAAAATTCACGCTTTGAAGCATTGGATTTTAAGAGAGAGAGTTAGTAGTATGTGATTGTGTATTAGGTTTTAGCTATATTAATTAAATAATTATGAAAGTATTAGTTACTGGTGGAGCTGGATTTATAGGTTCTAATTTGTGTGAACACTTATTGACTCAAGGGCATGAAGTGAAGTGTTTTGATAATTTTTCTACAGGAAAATTTGAAAATATTTCTGTATTATATGATAAATATCCACGTACATTTCAACTTTTAGTTGGTGATATTCGCAATATGGCAGATTGTAGGAAGGCTGTTGATGGTATGGAATATGTACTTCATGAAGCAGCTCTAGGTTCTGTACCCCGTTCTGTTTTAGATCCAATAACAACTAATGATGTGAATATTAACGGTTTTTTGAATATGTTAGTTGCTGCTCGCGATGCAGGCATAAAACGTTTTGTATTTGCAGCAAGTTCTTCTACATATGGAGATAGTGAGTCGCTTCCAAAAGTAGAGGATGTGATAGGTAAACCACTTTCTCCCTATGCTATAACTAAATATGTAAATGAATTGTACGCTGATGTTTTTGCACGTATGTATAATATTGAGTATATCGGTTTGCGTTATTTTAATGTTTTTGGTCGCCGCCAAGATCCATTGGGGACTTATGCAGCAGTAATTCCATTATTTGTAAAGAAACTAATGGCTTACGAAAGTATAGTGATCAATGGAGATGGAGAGTATAGCCGCGATTTTACTTATATTGATAATGTTGTTCAGATGAATATGTTAGCTTTGACTACAGAGTTCTCAGGGGCTGTTAATCAGATTTATAATACTGCATTTGGTGAACGTACTACCTTGAATCAATTGGTGAAATATTTAAAAGAATATTTAAGTGAGTTTGACTTAAATATAGCTGATGTCGAAGTGAGACATGGTCCTAATAGATTGGGGGATATCCCTCATTCATTGGCTTGCATTGATAAAGCTAAGAGGTTATTAAAATATCATCCACAATATAGTATGCAACAGGGGTTGAAAGAAGTTGTAAGATGGTATTGGGAAAATATGTAAATATAGTCAAATAATTTAGTTATGAATGATATTAAAATTGCTGTAATCGGTCTTGGTTATGTTGGTCTTCCTTTAGCCCGTCTTTTCTCTACAAAGTATAAAACTGTCGGATTTGATATGAATCATTTGCGTGTCACTGCTTTAATGACTGGTCATGATGCTACTTTAGAAGTTTCTGACGAATTATTAAAAAAGGCAATTGATGGAGGTTTTATTTGTACAGCAAATATAGAAGATATTCGAGATTGTAATTTTTATGTAGTTGCAGTTCCTACTCCGGTAGATATTAATAATAATCCTGATTTAACTCCACTGTATGGTGCTAGTACTACTGTTGGGAAAGTTATATCGAAAGGTGATATTGTTGTTTATGAATCTACAGTTTACCCAGGAGTTACTGAGGACGAATGTATTCCAGTAGTAGAAAAGGTCTCAGGATTGAAATTTAATGTAGATTTTTTTGCAGGATATAGTCCAGAACGAATTAATCCAGGTGATAAATTACATACTGTTGAGAATATAAAAAAAGTAACTTCAGGTTCTACCCCTGATATTGGAGTATTAATTGATAACGTTTATTCCTCAGTAATTACTGCTGGTACGCATTTAGCTCCGACAATAAAAGTGGCAGAAGCAGCTAAAGTGATTGAGAATTCTCAACGAGATATAAATATTGCTTTTGTGAATGAATTATCTAAAATATTCATTCGGATGGGTATTGATACTCAAGAAGTACTTGCAGCAGCAAGTACTAAATGGAATTTCTTACCATTCAAACCAGGATTAGTGGGTGGGCATTGCATAGGTGTTGATCCTTATTATTTGGCTCAATGTGCACAACGTTTTGGTTATAATCCAGAGATCATACTTGCTGGTAGGCGAATGAATGATGGAATGGGAGAGTATGTTGCTGAACAAACAATAAAATTAATGCTAAAAAAAGGTATCCAGATTCTAGACTCCAATGTACTTGTAATGGGATTTACTTTTAAAGAAAATTGTCCAGATGTGCGTAATACAAAGGTGATTGATATTGTAAAGACGTTGGAAGCATATAATGTAAATGTTACTATCTATGATCCATGGGCAAATAGTGCTGTTGCAAAACATGAGTATGGAGTAGACATTGTTGATAAGTTGCCTGTTTTCCAATATGATGGTATTATAATGGCAGTAGCTCATGAAATATTTTCAAATATAGAATTCTCATCATTGATGGCTGATAATTGTGTCTGTTTTGATGTAAAGGGAACTTTAAACAAAGAAATGATCGACCAAAGATTATAATTATGGATAAATTATTTTCTTTTTTGTGTACATCTTTTAATCTTATTGGTGGAAATCATTTATTGAGTGCTGTCAATCGAACGCCAAGGATATTGTTTTACCATGGTGTTAGTTCCGATTTGAATATTAAACTTGCTCCAGAGAATTTTCATGTTGATGAGTTTACAAAACAAATCTCTTATTTAAAACATTATTATGAAGTTATCTCATTAGATGAATTTTACTATCGTTTTAATTTAAAGAAATTTACTGGAAAAGAAGTTGTGATTACATTTGATGATGGTTATGCGAATAATTTATATGAAGCTGCTCCTATTTTATCTCATTTGAATCTACCGTATGCGGTGTTTATTTCTACAGAGCATGTAGAAACAGGAGATTATTTTCCTACTGCTATATTACGTATGGTTATTTGGGGTACTAATTTAAAGATAATAAATATTCCTTCTTTGAAATTACTACAAAATATTGATACTTTTGAGCGTAAGATAGAAACTAATAAAATAATCAGTAGATTTTTGAAGCATTATTCTATTGATAAAGTTAAGATTATAATAGAAGAGTTGTTGAATAATTTGTCCGATTCAGAAAAACAACGGTTATTTGATACTTGTACTTCATTGCGTCCAATGAATTGGAGAGAAGTGGCAGAAATTATAAATTGCGGGAGTGTAACCATCGGTTCCCATTGTAAGTATCACATTTGTTGTCATGCTAATCAAAAAAGAGCAGAGGTTAATGCTCAAATAAGAGATAGTAAGACTGTGATTGAAGAGAAACTTGGTATCTCGTGTAATTATTTTGCTTTTCCTAATGGGGATTATACGATGGATGCAATAGAGGCTGTTAAAGATGCCGGATATAAAATGGCTTTTTCTATAAAGGGTAGCAATAAGATAATCAATGCGAATCCATTCTTGATACCAAGAATAGGGGTTCCTCGCGATATTGAAAAATTTAAAATATATATGGCCGTATATCCATATAAAAAAAATGATTAATGAAAAAAAAACGAATATTACTTGTGTTTGGTACACGTCCTGAAGCTATAAAAATGGCTCCTTTGGTAAAGGCTTTTGAGAATCATCCATCCGAGTTTGAAACAATGGTTTGTGTTACAGGTCAACACCGAGAAATGTTAGATCAAGTGCTTCATTTGTTTCAAATAATTCCAGATTATGATTTGAATATAATGGCGCCTGGACAAGATTTGTATGATATTACATCTAGGGTACTTTTAGGGATGAGAGACATCTTAAAGAAAACTATGCCGAATTTGGTTTTTGTTCATGGAGATACAACGACATCTACGGCAACTGCACTTGCAGCTTTTTATCAACAAATACCAGTTGTCCATGTAGAAGCTGGCTTGAGAACTCACAATATTTATAGTCCGTGGCCGGAAGAAGTAAATAGGCAACTAACAACACGTATTTCTACCTATCATTTGGCTCCTACAAATTTGAGTAAAAATAACTTATTGAAAGAAGGTGTTAATGAAGACCAAATCTTTGTTACAGGAAATACTGTGATTGATGCGTTACATATAGTTCTTAATAAAATCAAAGAAAATCGAACTATTTCAAATGAGGTTATTACACAAATAAAAAAGAATGGTTATGATATAAATAGACTGCAAAAGGGCAGAAAATTAGTTTTAATAACGGGACATCGTCGAGAGAATTTTGGATTAGGATTCAATAATATATGTAAAGCGATAAAAACTCTTTCGGTTAAATATTCTAATGTTGATTTTGTTTATCCTATGCATTTAAATCCTAATGTGAGAGGAGCTATTCATAAAGTGTTTAATAAAACAGAATATGATAATTTGTTTTTTATTGAACCTTTAGACTATTTACCTTTTGTTCTTTTAATGGATTATTCCACTTTTATACTGACTGATAGTGGAGGCATTCAGGAGGAAGCTCCGGGATTAGGTAAACCTGTGTTGGTGATGCGGGATACAACAGAACGTCCTGAAGCTGTAGAGGCTGGTACTGTAAGGCTTGTTGGCACAGATTATTTGAAAATCATAGAAGAATCATCTCTATTGTTAAATGATGGGATATATTATAATAAAATGAGTCATGCTATCAATCCGTATGGTGATGGCAAGGCTTGTTCAAGAATCATTTCAATATTCTGTGGCAAGTAAAGAGAAAATAGCTCAAAATGTGTGGTATCTATATTTAAGGATGTTTGGCATTCTTATAATTTCGCTATATTCAACAAGAATATTGCTAAATAATTTGGGTACTGTTGATTATGGAACATATAGTGTTATAGGGGGAATTGTTAGTCTTTTTTCTTTTTTTAGCACATCGTTGATGATATCTTCTCAACGATTGCTTGCTTTCGAACTTGGAAAATCTGATCCAATAGAGTTTAATCAAGTGTTTAGTGCTATTATATTCTTTTTAATATTACTATCTCTTATTTCTGTATGTGTTTTGGAATTGGTATTTAGACATTTTGTGGTTGAATTAAATATTTCAACAGATAGAATGCCTGCTGCGGTTAGTGTGTTTCATCTTTCAGTGATTTTATTTGCTGTCAATTGTATGAAAATTCCTTTTTCTGCTTACTTGGTTGCAAAAGAATATATGAGATCTTATGCATTGATGTCAGTATTGGACGCATTAATCAAATTATTAGCTGCTACTTTTATTATCTTTGTTTCATATGATAAATTAATATCATATGCTTGTTTTTTATGTGGAGGAAATTTCATTGTATTGGTAATTTATATTATTGTTGTATTTCACGATAATATTCACATTACTTTATCTATAAAAAAGGGAAATTGTAAAAATATAGTGTATTTTTCGGGATGGAATTCTTTTGCAGGGTTTGCATCTGTTGGTCTATATCAAGGTACAAATATTTTATTGAATTTGTTTTGGGGACCAATTTTGAATACTACAAGAGATATAGCATTGCAGGTGAATAGTGCGGTTGATAGTTTTGCTACGAATATTCGTGTTGCAATTAATTCGCAAGTATATAAATCTGCCGCTCAGTATAATTTGGAGGCTGTAGCTTCTTTGACTTCAATGTCTATCAGACTTTCAGCTTTTATGATAGGTGTAATCGCAATTCCACTTATTTTTAATATGCAATATTTATTGTCTTTATGGCTTGTTTCTGTTCCTGAGTTTGCTGTATTTTTTTGTCAGTTAATTCTTGTTAATTGTATGATAGATGTTGTGTCATCTCCTTTGGTTACAATAATTCAAGCATCAGGTAAGATTGCTTTCTTCCAGATTATGAATGGCATTACTATTCTTTTGATTGTTCCTTTAACCTATTGGGCTTTCAAGAATGGCTATTCTGCATCTTCTTGGTTAATAATATATATAGGGATTTCAATATTGGTTTTATTTGAGCGTTTTGTATTTGTGGTAAAGATATTAGGTGTGTATAGTATGAATATTAAAAAGGCAATAGTAAAGGGATTAGTTTTACCTGTGGTTACTCTTTTATTATATGTGTTGAAAATTATGCCTGTCTTTTATTCTTTTGTTGATGTTTTGATATTTACATTATTGATCTTACTTGTTATATTGTTAATATCAATGATATTTTTATTCTCATCAACTGAATGTGCTAGTCTTGTTCGAATAGTATATAATAGATTTATAAAAAAACAATGAAAAAAGTGATTCTTACTTTTGATTATGAATTGTTTTTTGGAAATAATTCAGGGACAATTCAGAAATCAGTAATTGAACCAACTGATAAGATTTTAGAAAAGTTGCAAGAAATAAATGGATGTGCTGTCTTTTTCATTGATTATTTAATGATAAAATACTTGCTTACAGAAAATGAGAGTACTCAAAGAGAGGCAGATCTTATTATCAACCAATTAAGAAAAATTGTTGCTGGCGGGTCTAGAATAGAACTTCATCTTCATCCACATTGGATTGATGCACATTATACAAGTGACGGACGTTGGGATTTTTCGAATTTTTCTCATTATTCTTTATCTTCTTTGCCAAAATCAAAAGTTACTTCTTTATTTAATGAAGGGTGTGATTTTCTTTCTGGGATAGTGCAGGAGATTGAACCTGGATATCGAATAAAGGTTTTTCGAGCGGGTGGATGGTCTATTTTACCATTTGAACATATGCAAGAAGGGTTTAAAAGTTCAGGGATATTTTTGGATTCTTCAGTAATTCGTGGCTCTTTGATAGAGAAAGATGGTTATCGAGTAGACTTTAGAGAAATATCTTCTGCAGATTTTTATCGTTTTAGTGAAAATATCCTTGAGGAAAAAGTTGCTGGGGAGTTTATTGAAGTTCCTATAACAAAGTATAAACTTAGTGTATTTGATGCTATATTAGCTACATTTGATTCTGTACTTAGAAAAAACAGATATAGAAACCTTGCGGATGGTAGTCATGCACGTATAGGGAGTAATAAACGTACTTTATTTCAAAAAATAAAAATGATATTTGATGAAAGAGTATTTACAGTAAATTCTTCTAGTGCAAGAATTCTAAAAAAGTCTATACTCAATTCAAATCATGAATTAATTGTTTTTTCAGGACATCCGAAAGATTTTACAGCAGCAACACTTTCGAATATTGAAGTTGTATCTGAAGTTTCAATGTTAACTACTTATAATAAACTGTTTTGTAAATTATGAAGAAAAGTCTTTTTATAGCTTTTGAACGGAATTTGTCCTCTTTACCACCATTGCTGACTCAAATAGAACTTTTAAATGAGATATATGATACTACTGTTTCGGTTGCAAAAGTTGAAAGCGAGTTTGTCGAGCGTTATCCTAATGTGATGTTTATATCGTATTATAATTGGATTGAACCAAAGAAAAAGTTAGATAGGGTAATTAACCGGATTAATAGGAGCTATTCCTTTCCTAGGTTTGTGAAACGTTATTTGAAAAACAATCGTCCTAATTTGTTTTGGATTGGCTCTGCAGAAGCTGCTTTTTTACTAAAGCCAATAGAAAAATATCTCGCAAATATTCCTTACAATTTGAATATCTATGAACTCTATGATAGAAAGCCTATTATGTTAAGACGTATAAAAAAAATTGCGCAGAATGCAGAAAAAATCATTGTTCCGGAATATAATAGAGCTAATATATTACGATTGTGGTTAGGGTTAAAAGAAACCCCTATTGTTATTCCCAATAAGCCGATATTTCATCCACGTAAAAGAAATCTACCTATACCACCCGATTTGCAATCTAAAATGGCAGGTAAAAAGATTATTTTATATCAAGGGCATATTACTTCTGATCGTAACATTGACATATTATGTGAAACAATCCAAGAATTACCAGATTTCCAGTTAGTACTTTTGGGAGATGGTGGTGGGTATTTGGAGTCGCTGAAAAAGCGTTATTCAACTATTATTCATATTGATTTTGTGAAACCACCTATGCATTTGAATATAACGAGTTGGGCGTATATTGGTATAGTGAGTTATGAATATTATTCTTTAAATACGATTTATTGTGCACCCAATAAAATTTGGGAATATAGCGGTTTTGGTATACCTATGCTTGCTAATGATATACCTGGTTTAAGAGGTACAGTAGATAGAAACAGTGCAGGGGTATGTTTTAATGTAAAATCCAAGGAGCAGATAAAAGAAAATATTTTAATGTTGGAGAATAATTATGCTGTTTATAGTAATAATGCGATTCATATGTTTGATAATGAGAATATTGTAAGTAAAATATATTCAATAATAGAAAAAGATGAGTAAAATAAAATCTGGTATAAAAACATTTCTTCTATACAATGTTTTTAAAAATTGGCATTTGTTTCATTTGATATATAGAAATCTTCGTCCAGCTATATTAAGATATTGTGGGGCTGAAGTTGGTGAAAATGTTTATATAAGTGGTGGTGTTCACATGGATAATAATGTGGAATATCTTACTATAGGTGATAATGTATTAATATCTCCAAATGTTATGTTTTTGTTTCATAAAAGGGATTTATCAGGATTTTGTTATGGTAGTTTGCATAACAAGCAGCCTCATATAAAAAAAGCAATTAAATTATGTAATAATACTTCTATTGGTTTAGGTGCTATTATTATGCCTGGTGTTACAATAGGAGAGGGGGCTGCTGTTGCGGCAGGTGCACTTGTTACTAAAGATGTGATGCCATGGACTATAGTTGCTGGATGTCCTGCTAGGGTAATTAGAGATTATACAATACAATAGAAAAACTAGTTAAATGAAAAGCTTACATTTGCCATACAATTTAGTGGGTAAACTAATATTTTTATTTATACTACTTGCGGCCTTCATACAAGTGCTTTTTCAACAACAGTTACATCTTTTTTTGTTAATTTCTGTTTTGTGGCTTAGTTCGTCTTTTGTTTTAATTCTTGTACTTCATAAATTGACAATAGATGTTTCAGAATCGGTGTTTTGTATTACACTTTTCATTGTTACTATTATATGGGGGACCTTTTTAATAATTATATCTTCAACATCTTTAAGCTTTTTTCGAGGAATGCCTTTTGTTGGTATGGATGATGTGGAATATAATATTCAGCAGATAGATATTGCTAATCGTTTGATAAATAGAGGAAAAATTGAGATTGATTTATTGGATTCAGGATTTTATGCTGGATACGCAAATTTTGGCGGGATAATTATGTATTTGGTTGGAATCCCTCATTGGAGTATTCCTAGAATAGCTACGGTTATTCTTTTTGCAAGTTCCTCTGTTTTGTTTTATACAATAATGAGAAGTTGCTATACTTTAAAGGCATCTCGAATTATTTCTTTTATTTTTGCATTGAGTCCTATGTTTATATTTTATGCCGTTTTTCAATTGAAAGATAGCCTTATTATTTTTCTTTTGCTAATTGCATTTTCTTCAGCATTTAATATATCAAAAGGGAGAAGTATTGTTTGGAATATCTTATTGATGATTAGTGCTTTGGCTTGTTTAATACCTATTAGAGCAATGACAATTGTATCCGTTTTATTAGCGATTACTTTGTATTGGATACATATAACTAGTGGTATTAAAAGATGGGCTTCTTTATTTTTAGTAATAAGTATCTGTATGGGTATAATATATGTTTGGAACTATTCCTCTTCTTTTGGTACTTTTATGACCCCAAATGACTATTATGATGTAAGGTTCAGTTTACTTGGTGATTCTCAAAGATTAACTGGAGAAAATTCTGTTTTAGCAAATTCAAGTTTTGCTTATATAGTTTCAGCTCCTCTTTTCATTTTGCTGTCACCTTTGGTTCCAATCCCGACTGCCTTATTATTTGTAAATCCAGAATATCCAAATTTGAATCATGATTTCTCTAATAATATATTTTTGTATGCTCTTCTACCTTTCTTTCTTATGTCAGTTATAATATGGTATAATAATCGCAAGGAATATCGATCTGTGACTTTATTTATTTTCTTTTTTTTGATATATAAAATAGGGACTGCATTATCTGGAATGGCATTGTGGAGTTTTAGGCAATCACTACCTGCTACTATGGCATTATTGATGATTATACCTATAAGTTTTGAAAATTATCAAATCAGACTTGGACGTAAATTGACAATCTTCTTATTGAGCTTTCTTTATGTCGCTTGGTCTCTTTTTAGATTATATATTCGGAGTTAAATTTATGAAAAAAATAGCATTATTAGCGTTTTGGGGTATAGAAAAGGTAGAGAAAAATTTTTATATGCCCATGGTGCATTATGTTTATATTAAGTATATTGTAACTTTATATAATGAAGTGTATCTATTGGCCCCTGTAAGGCATTCTACTATAATACCTGATCAAAAGATTTGCACATCTTTTTTGAATTTTCATATTATAGAAATGCCTGATTGCTCTAATTATTTGTCAGCTCAAAGATATGAAAAGAAATATAAAGAAGCTGTTGTTGGATTAGCTAATGTAGTAGATGTTTTTTATAGCAGAGTTCCAGACCCTTTTAGTTGGGTGCCTGCACTATATACTAGCAAGCCATGTATTATGCATTTTGTTGGAGATATAATAGATGCAACAAAGCATAATATTAAATGGTCATGGTGGAAAAAACGTGTGATGTTAGTAGGCTATTTACCGGAGCAGAAACGAGTAGAAAAGGCCGCTCGTAAATCTATTGTTTATGCAAATGGGGTACATTTATCTGAAAAACTAAAGAAGAAAGGCATTGATGCGATTCCTGTTATTAGTTCGACTGTGTCTGTTAACGATTTTCCAATATCTTTACATATGCTGCAAAATAACCCTTTTCGATTGGTTTATATTGGTTATTTGCGATATGCCAAAGGAATAGATACATTGATGAAAGTGATTTTATTATTAAAGGAACAAGACTTTGAATTTACATTTGACATTATTGGTAATGGGGAAATGTATACAAGCCTTGTTGAATTTGTAAAACAAAATAACTTGTCTTCGGTAGTGAAAATTCATGGGCATATTGATGATAGGAAACAAATATTGTCTATTCTTAGGCATTCAGATTTGTTTTTTTTTCCTAGTTTGAGCGAAGGTTCTCCTCGTGTTGTAATTGAAGCTATGAGTCAAGGAGTCCCAGTTTTATCAACACCTGTAGGTTCACTCCCTTGCTGTTTTGAGGAGAATAAAGAAATTGTGTTTTTTCCATATAATGATGCAAAAACTGCTGTGAAGCTTATTCTGAAATTAGCTAATCTTTTAGAAGATTTAGACATTCAAAGAAAATATTCTTTTGAACGCGTGAAAGATAATTTTACAATAGATCGATTTTTACATAGAGTTTTTTCAATTTAATTTCTTATGAAACATAAATTATGTTTACTTTATAGCTGGCTTGTTCGTACATTCTTCTTTTTTTGGCCAGATATTCCTTTTATTATGAGATTCCGTGGATGGCTATACGGGTTAGTGATGAAAAAGTGTGGTAGTGATTTTCAAGTTTCACATAGTGTAATAATTAATGGCTTAGAGGGATTATCTGTGGGGAATCACGTTTTTATAAATAATAATTGTTTGCTACTCTCTTCTTATGGATTATATATCGGAGACGGAGTTATTATTGGTCCTTCATGTGTCTTCTCGTCTAATAATCATTTATGTAAAGATCAATCTTTTAGATATGGTGGGCGTGAAGTTGCAGCTATTTATATAGGAGCTGGTTCATGGATTGCTGCTAATTGTACGATATTGTCAGGAGCATATATTCCTGTATTTTCTTTAATTGCTGCAGGTTCTGTCTATTCAATAAAGAAAAAGTCAGAATTGGATTCAGGTTATGTTTATGGAGGAGTTCCTGCTAAAATAATAAAAAAAATAGACGATGAATAAAATTGAGAGTTTTGTATACGGTCATTTAAAAAACAATCCTTTACTGAAGAATTATATCAGAAATATCTATCAGTCAGTCTTTGACATCTTTCCTAGAAAGAAAGATTTTCTGCCAGATAATCTGATTATTAAGCCTAATTCATTCTTTGGTTTCCATGATCAATCCCCATTTTCTAATGATAACAAGTTTATTCTTTCAAATTATTTACGTATGCCCCTCAGAATGCCGACGGATAAAGATTTTTTAGAGGTTGGATTCTATTCTGGAGACCGATTTGAGAATTGGAATTTTCTTGGTACTACGTATGCTTGGAATTATCATAAAGGATCTAGACTTCAATGGATTGCCAATAATAGAGTTATTTATAATGATTGGGAGAAAGATCACTATGTGTCAAAAATATGTACCATAGATGGAGGGACTGCTGAAACATTAGAGTATCCTATAGATTCTGTAGCTTCTAATGGTGAATTAGCTTCTTCTTTTTGCTATAATCGATTAGAATTGATGATGCCAGGTTATGGCTATGTTCATAGAGAAAAGGAAAGTGATATAGAATCAAAGTGCCCTGAAAGTACAGGGATTTATCTTATTTCATTAAAAAAGAATACGAGAAAAATTATTTGTAGTTTAAAATTGTTGAATGATTATCTCCATTTAGATTCAATGAATGGTGCATTTCATTTTGTAACACATTCGTCATTTTCTATGGATAACCGTTTTTTAGCATTTTTACATCGGTGGTATAATGGAATGCAACGTAATACTCGTTTGATTGTGATTGATCTTCTTTCAAATGAATTATATGTATCTCCTACTGATGGTATGGTTTCTCATTATGCATGGAATAACAAAGGGCAAATTATTGCTTTTTGTAGTATTAATGGCATTTACTCCCATGTTTTATTTGAAGATCCATATTTAAAAAACTATCGAAGAGTTGCATACCCTATGTTGAATTCTGATGGCCATCAGCATTTCTTGAATAATGATCTGTTTGTAACTGATACTTACCCTAATCGTATGCGTCAAGCCAAATTATTTTTGGTTGATACGCAGAATCAAGAAACTACTCTCTTAGCTAGTGTAAATAGTCCTAAAAAATATCAGTCCCCTTCCGAGAATAAGCATTGGTGTTGTGATTTGCATCCTAGAGCTAGTAAAGATGGTAGTTATATATCTTTTGATTCGGTGCATACAGGGTGCAGATCTCAATGTATATTTAAAATTTGATATAGAATGGCATTAATATCAGTAATTATTCCAGTATATAATGAAGAGAGTTTTATTGTAGAATGTTTGCACTCGGTATATTCACAAGACTATCCAATTGAAGAAATAGAAATCATTATTGTTGATGGGAATAGCTCTGACAAAACAGTTGATATTATACGAGAAAAATTCCCTGAAGTAATTTTGTTGCATAATTCTCGAAAGATAGTTCCTGTGTCTATGAATATTGGGATTAAGAAAGCTACTGGTGATTATATAATTCGTTTAGATGCTCACTGTAAATATCCTGTGAATTATTTATCTAGACTTGTACAAGCAATACAGTATTATGGTGCAGATAATGTTGGAGCAATTTGCCGAACATTACCTGCTAATAATACTAAAAAAGCTCAAGCTATTGCTATAGCATTGAGTTCTCGTTTTGGTATGGGTAATTCTTCTTTTCGTGTAGGCGTTGATAAGGTAAAAGAAGTGGATACTGTTCCTTTTGGTTGTTTTCCTAGAACTTTATTTGAAAGAATAGGATTTTACGATGAAGAACTAATTCGTAATCAGGATGATGAGCTAAATGGACGAATAATAAAGAACGGGGGAAAGATCATTCTTTTGCCTGATTTGATTGTCGATTATTACGGTCGTGATTCCATTAAAAAAGTATATAAAATGTTTTATCAATATGGTTTATTTAAACCGTTGGGTAATCAGAAACTTGGTAAAGCTATGTCTGTAAGACAGTTTGTACCTCTTCTTTTTTCTTTCGGATTAATTTTGGGAGGACTAATCTCTTTTTTTTCGATTATATTTTTTAACATTTACTTATTTGTCATATTATTCTATCTATTAGTTGACATTTTAAGTTCTGTTATGTATGCTAAATCAGTAAAGGTATGTTTATATCTTTTTATTCTTTTCCCAATTATTCATTTTATATACGGATGGGGGTATATACATGGTATTGTTAAGATATTGTCCCATAGCTCATTTTCTGCAAAAATAAATAGATAAAATCATGAAAATTCCATTTTCACCGCCTTATATCGATGAAGCGGTAATATGTGAGGTTGTAGATTCTCTGCAATCAGGCTGGATTACGACCGGTCCTAAAGTGAAAGCTTTGGAAGAAGAAATTAAAAACTTTTCAGGTGCAAAAGAAGTTCTTTGTGTGAACTCATGGACATCAGGTGCCATTATGATGCTTCATTGGCTGGGAGTAAAAGAAGGAGACGAGGTTATAGTACCTGCTTATACATATAGTGCTACCGCATTGGCTGTTATTCATGCTGGAGCAAAACCGGTCATGGTGGATTCTAATGCTGACTTTAATATCTCAGTAGAATCAATTAGGAATGCTATCACTGAAAAAACTAAAGCAATCATTCCTGTAGACATAGCTGGATTTCCGTGTGATTATGATCGCATCATGGCATTGGTCAGTGAACCGGAAATTCGCAAACTGTTTTGTCCGGAGTCAAAAGTTCAGGAGAGATTAGGACGTATACTTATAATGAATGATGCCGCCCACTCTTTAGGAGCATATTACAATAAGAATCAGCGTACCGGCTGCGAAACTGATATTGCTATTTTTTCCCTTCATGCGGTGAAGAATGTGACTACTGCGGAGGGAGGAGCTATATGTTTGAATCTTCCGGAAATGTTTGACAATGCAGAGTTATATAAGGAGTTGCGAATGATGACCTTAAATTGCCAGACAAAAGATGCTTTTAGTAAAAGTAAGGCAGGAGGATGGCGATATGATATTATCGGATTGGGGATGAAAATAAATATGGCAGATATAAATGCGGCTATCGGTTTGGCGCAAATACGTGAATATCCGAAACTATTGCAAGAACGAAAAAGAATCTTTCATGCTTATAATGCTGGTTTCTCCGGATATAGCTGGGCTATTTTACCACCTTCTTCTGAAGGAGGGAAGGAGAGTTCCTATCATATTTATGCATTAAGAATAAAAGGATTTACCGAAGAGCAAAGAGATAGAATGATAGATGAGATTGCTAAAAGTGAAGTAGCTGTTAATGTGCATTTCATTCCAATGCCAATGCTATCTTATTTTCATTCTTTAGGGTATAGGATTGAGGATTATCCGCAAGCGTATGAAAACTATAAATGTGAAATCTCTCTTCCGATTTATCCTCAACTGGATGAGGAAAAAGTAAACTTCGTTATTCAAACCGTGAAAGTTGCATATAAAAAAGTAAATGAAGGATGATACGCTTTCTAGATATTTTCTTCTCTTTTTGTGGGCTCTTATTGCTTATGCCTGTTTTTCTTATTCTTTATCTTTTTATTCGAATAGAAAGTAAAGGTCCTGGCTTTTATTCTCAGATTCGTGTCGGTAAAGGAGGGAAAGATTTTAGGTTGTATAAATTTCGTTCTATGCGAGTTGGAGCCGATAAGAAAGGATTGATAACTGTGGGAGGGAGGGATTCTAGGATAACTCGTGTAGGATATTTTATTCGTAAGTACAAATTGGATGAGCTTCCTCAATTATGGAATGTGTTATTGGGAGATATGAGTTTGGTTGGACCACGTCCGGAAGTTCGCAAATATGTAGATATATACACGGAAGATCAATGGAAAGTTCTGAGTGTTCGTCCCGGAATAACTGATTACGCTTCAATTGAATATGTAGATGAAAATGAGATTTTAGGGAAAGCGATTGATCCGGACAAAGTCTATGTTGAACAGATTATGCCAGACAAGATTCGATATAACATGAAATATATTCAAAGTCGTTCAGTATTTGAATATTTTAAAGTCATTATTCTTACAATACTGCATGTTGTAAGATAATGGCATCTCTTTATAAGATTTTCTTGTGGAATTACCGTTTATTTTGTATCTTTATAGCATATAAACCAAGCATAAAGATACAATGAATCAACCGGATTTTGTAGTGAAATGCTACAATAAACAAGACTTAGCCCAAATGTATTTTCCTGATATAACTGTTCGCGCTTCAGTAAATAAACTTCGTCGCTGGATGCGTAGGTGTCAACCGTTAATGGATGAAATACTTTCTACGGATTTTCACCCGAAAACGAAGGCGTTTTCTGTGCGGGAAGTAAGGTTAATCACCTACTATTTGGGTAAGCCTGGAGATTTATAAAACAGAATTCTTTTTATTTATTCAACAAAAACTACGGGAGGCAGCACTTTCGCCATCTCCCGTAGTTTTTTTATAATCCTGAATATTCCTTTCTCGGATCGTAGCAAGGACATGCCTTGTGGATTGTAGCACTCAGCTGATAATGTCCAAGGATTTGCGCCTCCGGATACTGATGCTTGAGAATCGTCAACAGATCGAGCAGAGCAAAGCGTTGTGCCGTAGTTCTCGTATCCGCTGGTCTGCCATTTTCATCCAGCCCGCCTTCATAACAAATCCCGATACTATGCCTGTTAAATCCACGCACATGGGCACCGATTTCGGAGACGGGACGACAATGATGAAGAACTCCGTCCCGGGTGATATAAAAATGATAGCCAATATCACGAAAACCCCGTTGCAAATGACATTCTCGAAGCCGTTCTACAGGGAAGGAAACATTGCAGCGCGTAGCGCTGCAATGAATCACCAACAACTTAATCTCTCTCGGGAGATACTCATCTTTAGAACTTTCCATGCGGATGTATTACAGATGAGCCGTACAGGACGTTACCCCGATAGCAGAAATGATAGACGTTGCAATTGTCACAATGAACTGAAGAATATTCTTCCAAACTTGCTTTTTCATACAATTTTAATTTTTAATAGTAAATAATGATTGATTAAACAGTCGGGTCCGGAGCTTCCTCGCCATCGTCACCTGAACCACCGCCGGGCTGATCGCCCTTACAAT
>OJNL01000844.1_pt1 | contig 19869 bp, 20 predicted proteins | sample 1597581 | NCBI WGS metagenome assembly OJNL01 (sample SAMEA2452133, study PRJEB22498) | human gut metagenome | biome: human feces; feature: human gut; material: feces | place: Australia | collected 2012
TGTACAAATCGGCCCCCAATGTCAGCATCATTGTGGCGAACGTGTGGCGGGCGGTGTGGAAGGTGACTTCCTTGTTTATCCCGCAAACCGTGGCTATCTTTTTCAGATGGTCGTTACAAGTGCCGTTACTTGGCATGGGAAACACGAAATCATCCTTTGCAAGCCCTTTGTAGCGTTCGATCAGTTCTTTGGCAATTTCCATCAGGGGGACGTTGCTCGATACTTTGGTCTTGGTGCGGCGGGTGATGATCCATTCCTCGCCGTCGAAATCCATGCGCTGGATTTTGTCAAAGGTGAGTGTCTTTATATCTATGTAACTCAACCCGGTGAAGGGATAGAAAATTATCAATGCAGCCAAGAGAAGAATACAGCAAATAAATGACAATTCGTTGTAATACAGCCAAATTGCGTTGATTTGCATAGTTGGACAAACTGCAAAGACAGGTGGAATAATGAACCTGTTCAGCTACCAAGTCATTACCTGTTTTCATTTCATCTAAGTGCAGTCAATCAGGGATTAAGCTGTCATCGGAAAGGACTTTCCATCCGGGAATATCCCTTTATCCGGCAGATTTAGCCCATCCGGTTTTGATTGCACCGTTCTGCCTGATTCTCATGCCGTTCAACAGGCGAAGTATGAGTAATATTGCAATCAAAAAAGTAACGCATGAAAACTGAAATGAAAGTGCTGCTCTACATCAAGCGCAGCGGACAGGACAAGGACGGCTTTTCTCCACTCATGGGAAGAATATCCGTCAAAGGGAGGGTCAATTCCATCGCACAATTCGCATGCAAGTTCAAAATTGAAGTGCAGTTGTGGAATGCCACCGCCCAACGTTGTACGGGCAAAAGCAAGGTGGCGACAATGGCAAACAGGGAGATTGAAAGGGTACTGCTGTTACTGCAGAAACGGTTCAACGAGCTTTTCGACATACAGGATGTCGTAACGGCAGAGGAAGTCAGAAACGTGTTCCAAGGTCTGGCTGAAACACAGGACACCATCATGAAACTCTATGCGGAACATAACAGTGACTATGCCCTGCGTGTAGGGGTGAACAGGGCGGTAAACACATTTTACCAGTACCAGAACACCTACCGGATACTCGGTGCATTCCTGAAAGAGAAATACCATGTGTCGGATATGCCCGTCAAGCAGTTGGATGAGAGTTTTATCGAGGCGTTTGATATGTATATGCGCACGACAAGACGTTTCATGCCCAGAACCATACTCGGACATGTCAACCGCCTGAAAAGCGTGATGATGCTTGCCGTGTTCCGTGGCATCGTTCCTTTCAGCCCGTTCAAAGGCTATGCCCCACAGAAACCCGCTTTCAAACAGATGTACCTGACGGAAGACGAGCTTGACCTGTTTTCAAACACGACCTATGACACTCCCAATCGCAATTTCACGAGGGATATGTTTCTGTTCTCGTGCTGGACGGGGATCTGCTATTGCGACATGAGAAGCCTGACAACCGCCAATCTGGTGAAAGCCGATGACGGCAGTATGTGGATTCATACGGAAAGACAAAAGACGGGGACACCCGAATGTGTGAGGCTGATGGAGATTCCCTTGAGTATCATCGAAAAGTACAAGGGCATGGACGACAACGGAAAACTCCTTCCGATGCTGACCAAGGAGAGCATGAACAGACATCTGAAAAAGATGTCCGTGATGTGCGGCATCAACCGTCCAATCTCATTTCACCAGGCACGTCACACCTTCGGAAGCATCATCTGCCTGTCACAGGGGATTCCGATAGAAACCGTCAGCAAAATCATGGGGCATCGGCATATCACCACCACGCAGCGGTATGCGAAAGTCACCCAGGACAAGATAGACAGGGATGTGGATTGCCTGAAAGATGTTATCGGGGGCAAGTTCTCCTTGTCGGACATCGACACCGCCCCGTCACCGATTCTGAAAGACTACAGCCGGCGGAAAGTCAATCCGAGCGTGAAGCAACGGGAGTACATAACTAAAATAATGGAGGGATAAGCCATGCGAAGCACATTCAAACTGTTGTTCTACATCAACCGCCAGAAGACAAAGAAAAACGGCAGATGCCCGATTATGGGGCGTGTCACCCTTGACGGGAAGATAAGCCAGTATTCCACCGGACTGGAAATAGAGCCTGACCTATGGGACGCAAAAGCGGGAAAGGCATTCACGGACGGGCGCAAGACCGGAAACATCACCGGCGAAAAAAGAAATGAGTTGAACAGGCTGAACTCATTGCTGGAGACGTTGGAGGGAAAAGCGAAATCCGCCTACAGGAAGAACGTGGACTCTTATGGTTTCGTCTCATCCGAAATCATCAAGAACGCCGTCACTGGAAAATCCGATGTCAAAGAGACATTGCTATCCCTGTTTGACGAGCACAACGAAGAATACGCCAGACGTGTGGGCATTGACCGGACAAGGCATACCTATATCCGCTATCTGACCACGCGCAAGCATATATACAACTTTCTGAGATACAAGTATGACTTGGAGGATATTCCGCTTCGTTCGCTGACGATGAAGTTCATGACCGACCTCACATTCTATTTCTCTACCGTACTGCGGTTAAAAGTGTCCGCCTACAATGACTATCTTATCCTGCTGCACAAGATGACACGGCTGGCGTTGAAGAGGCATATACTGAAACGTGACCCTTTCGCTGGGCATAAGGTAGAGAAGGTGCCTGTAAACCATCGCCATTTGGACAGGGAACAGTTTGAAAAACTGCTCAATGCCCGACTACCCACCTACCGCCTGTGCCACACACGCGACCTGTTTGTCTTTTCGGTATTTACGGGCATCGGAAGGGCTGACTTGGCGAATCTGACGGAAGACAACATCATCACGAAGGAAGACGGTTCCAAATGGATTCACATCGCACGGCAGAAGACCAAGGCGGAGTGCCATATCAAACTTCTTGACATTCCTCTCCGCATCATTGAGAAATACAAGGGTGAAGGCAAGGACGGAAAATTGTTCTTCGTCCCACAGACCAGCAGCTTGTGCCGCAGCCTTAAAATCATAGCCGAACAGTGTGATTTAGGATGCCATTTAACATTCTACCAAGCCCGGCACAGTTTCGCGACCCTTATCTGCCTGAGCAACGGGGTCCCGATAGAAACCATCAGCAAGATGATGGGGCATTACTCCATACGGACTACCCAGATATACGCTGAAATAACCAACCATAAAGTGAGCAAGGATTTGGCTGTCCTGTCTGAAAATATCAAAGGCAAGTATGCGTTGCCCAATGACGGCATGCCTTCACGGGTATTCAAATGCGGTAATTACAGTGGTTGGAAAAAGGAATGTGAATCAAGTGACAAGATTAAAATCAAGTGACTATGGATAGAGGAATAATTACAATCAGTGAAGCAGGTGTAACCACTATGCCGACTACACCTGTATGGATGACCCAATTTGAGATAGCCGACTTGTTCGGGGTATTCTCATGCTGCATTCGCAAGGCGATTCATACTATATATAAGAACAAGGAATTGAACGAATGTGATACGATGAAGTATATCAAGCAACCTGGCGGCATCAGTTATGATGTTTATAACCTTGAAATGGTTATAGCCATTGCATTCAGAATATGCAGTAAAGAGAGTATCTTGTTCAGACAGTTTGTAATAAATGAAATCTGCGCCGCCAAGAAAGGGAATCCAATAACATTGTTCTTCTCTTGTGACAAAGGCAGCAACCTATGGTATAGTTGATGTCCATTCCGCCAACCACCTGTTTCCGACGCACGGATGCAAAGGTAGCGTATGGCGCTGACGGCAACGGCAAGGTCAGGCGGCAGGGCCGTTTCGGGCTGAATCTTCCTCCTGCGGAGTGTATTCAGCCCGAAAACCTTGCCACAGCCTGCCACACGCTTGAAAGGCATCCGTGGACGGAAACAAGCGACTGACGGAAAATCAGAAGAAAAATAGGGAACGGCTTACGGGCGAAGCGGAGTATCGATGCTTCATCCGTAAGCCGTTCCCTTTTCTTTTTGCCGAAACACTATTGCTGCCGCAATACAGGGCGGACGGCAAACTGCGCTCCTTCAAGAAAATCATGTTCCCGTCAGCCGGTAGGCGGAGCGGTAGCCGTCAGCAAGCATCCTTTCAATGTCGGATTCACGGTAGAGGATTTTACCGCCCAACTGGATATAGGCTATCCGTCCCTCGTTGCGGTAGTCCTGAAGTGTCCGGCGGCTCACTTTCAACCGTGCGGACACTTCCTTGTCGGTGAAGAAACGCTCACCGCCCAGTGTCGGGCGGTAGTTGGCGGTCAGGTGCTCGACGTTATCCAGCAGACGGTTGAGGCTGCCCATGAAGTGGATTATCCACTCGCTGTCCTTGTTAATCAGTTCATTCATGTTGCTATGGATTTAGTGGGTATTGTCATTCTACTTCGTTCATTCTGCCGGATTTATATAGTCCTGCCTTTGAATTTCGCTTCCTTTCGCCTGTCCTCCACGACGGAGACGATACGCCGCACGTCTTCGGGACGGTAATACGTCTTGTGGTTTATCTGCGAGTAAGCCAGCGTGCCGTTGTCGCGCAGGGTCTGTAACGTGCGCGGGCTGATGTTGAGCATCCGGCACACGTCCTGGTTGTCCATCCACTCATTCATTGTCTTCTCACCATGCCGCTTGCAGATGTCATCCATGCGGCGGACGAAACGGTCAAACCGGGCGGCCATCTCCTCAAAGGTCTTTTTTTCGATTGATACGATTTCCATACTGTCTTTTTTTGCTGTTATTATTTCTTTTGCCGCAAAGAAAAGCACAATTCCCTGTCCGGCAATGGCTTTTGCGGAAGTGGCAGCATGTTGCGCCGTAAGGTAGCCATTGTCCGGCTTATTCTTTATCGCTCCGGGTGACCTCGTTATACCTTAAATATCCATATTCAATAAGGAATCCGGAGGAAAATAAGGGCTTGATACAATTTACTTGCGACAACGCTCTTGTTCCTTCGCTTATCCATATCCGGCAAATCGGAGAAATCCACACCGGAATCCAAACCGCCTTCAAGCAAAGCCGTACAAAATTGCCATACTGTCTCCAAGTGTTTGAACGACTGCACTGAAACGTCTTACTTCGCTCACAATAATAGGTCGAGGCACTGACCAAGACCACAGTAATAACTTAATCAATTTGTTTTATGACAATGAAAAGAGAACCGGTCATCGACGAGCAACAGACTCGTGAAATCGTAGAAAGAATGGGACGTAAGGAGTCCCGCAGTCAGAAGTCTATGAATGACTTCTACAGGAGCCTTGGTCTGGAACCGGACGGAGCGGGGCTGGAAGCTCCCCGGGAACCTGAAATCATGGAAACGGAACAGCCGGAACAAGAAGGGCGGGCGGACACCCCTACGGGAACGGTGGCTGTTGCTCAAAAACGTGTCAGCAGCAAACAGAGAAGGCTGTCGTTAAGCGAGTACCGCGACACATACTTGCAGGTGCCCAAGATCACCGACCGCAAGCCCGTGTTCGTAAGCGGTGAGGTACGTGACAGGCTGGATGAGCTCGGAGGGCGCGGCATGAGCGCATCGGGGTTTGTTGAGAACCTTGCCCGCCTGCACCTTGAAGCCTACCGGGAGGACATCGAGCAGTGGCGTAAGCTCTGACGGGACTGCGGTATATCGGTAAAGCCATTGGATACACTCCACCGGCTTTACCGATATACCCGGGTGATTTACTGTATCCGGAAACCAATCCGACAGGCGGAGGATTCTTGTGTCCTCAAAGACACAGCAAGATGTATTTTCAGTTACCCGAATCATTCCGGGTAACTGAAAATCCCTGCACCGCCGTGGGCGGAATTATCCTCCGAAGTCGGATAATTTCAAGTTTTTTAAATCGTAGATTAAGTGATAGATAGAATGTTAAATCAAAAGGACAAGCAAGATGAAAAAGAACATCAAGTACGGGAGAAATCCCAAGTTGGACCCGAAGACGCACTGCGTGATGGTGCGCTTCGATGATGTGGAATGGAACAGGTTTCTCACGATGTATGAGGAATCACAGGTGTACGCGAAAGCCGTCTTTCTCAAGGCGCACTTCTTCGGGCAGAAGTTCAAGGTATTGAAGGTGGACAGGGCGATGCTGGACTACTACACCAAGTTGTCGGACTTCCACGCTCAGTTCCGTGCCGTCGGTACGAACTATAATCAGGTCGTTAAAGAGCTGCGCATCCACTTTTCAGAGAAGAAGGCGATGGCGTTGCTCTACAAGTTGGAGCAACACACCATCGACCTCGTGAAGCTGAGCCGGGAGGTTGTGGAACCCTCAAGGGAGATGCAGGCTAAATGGGAACAAAGACGGGATAATTCTATCATATAGCGGGATATTCCTTTGGTACGCAGTCTGGCAGGTGAACGAAATCCCACGGGCAATTTCATTGCCGACCATGTCATAATCGGACGCCCGGGACTGTATGTCAAGGATGAGAACCGTCCTAAAGGGATAAAACTGTAAAATATGTACTAATTATTAAATCATCCGCCATTACTATGTAAGTAATAGCGGATGATTATTCTTGATATAAGTCGTTTATTTATTAGATTTTACTAATTTCCCTCCCTGAAATAAGTCGCTATGAAAACATATAAATTGATAAAATAGCAAAATGTATTTTACTTTTATTCTTTTATAAGTTCTTATATATAGAGCGTCCATTAAGATAAGCTCTAAAAAGGCTCGTACAACATAAATGTGAATAAAAAGTCATGTGTATTATGAAAAAGAAAGCTGGAATATTGATAATTGCAATAATTCTAACTTGTGGAGTTACAAGTGCCCAATATAGGCATCGGCATTATCCACATAGGGTAGTTACTGTTGTGGTTAAACCAGAAGTAACTTCACATGTAAGCAACCGTTTCAACCAAAAGGAACGATTGGGAATGGCTGTTGCTTACTTAGAAATGCACAAATATCTAACAATAAGTCAATATGCGAAAATGACCCAACTCAATAAAATCTCGGCAGAAGCTGAGTTAGACGCTTTCGCTATTGATAAAAAGAAACCCATACAATGTGTCATTAGAGGAAAAAAGAAAGTATATATAAAAAGATAATAATATGAAACAGATTTGTAAAATACTGGCTTTAGTGATAACCGTTATGTTTTTGCTACAATCGTGTGTGACAGTACGACAGCCTCGCCATCACCGTCGTCACCATCATCATAGGCATTGTTTTGTCATTATGCAGCAAACACCTGACAGCACTTCATTCAACTATTTCTCAGCTGAATGCCTGGCAGAGTCATTCCCTACGATTTATGGAGATAAAGGATGAACGGGAACTGCTTGCAATGATAGCCAAAGAACCGGAGAAAGGTTTCCGGCATCTGATGGCGCAATATCGGGATGCCGTGTATTGGCATATCAGGCGACTGGTAGTAAGCCACATGGATGCGCAAGACGCAACGCAAGAAACTTTTGTAAGGATATTCAGGTCAATGTCTGATTTCAAAAGTAAGGGTTCTTTCCGCTCATGGATTTTTCGGATTGCCACCAATGAAGCCCTTAGAATTTTGAGTCGGCGACAAAGCGACCAGCTATCATTGGATGATTCTCCTGTTGAGTTAGGCAATATGATGGCTGATGAATATGTGGATTATAGTGACTTGGAAGCAGTGAAACTACAAAATGCCATCCTTTCGTTACCTGCCAAGCAACAATTGGCTTTCAACTTGAGATATTATAACGAATTGGGATATGACGAGATTGCTGGGATTATAGGCTCTACGACAGACAGCGCAAAGCAAAACTATCACATTGCCAAAGAGAAGATAATTAAATATATGAACTTAAACAATTAGAAATATGAAAGAGACATTTGATTTCAATCGCATAGGTAAGCGAATGCCCTATACTGTTCCTGAAGGGGCTTTAGACGATATCGAAAAGAACGTATGGGGAGCAATAAAAGAAGAACCAATCCAGTCCAGCCCCAAGCGCAACTATCGCTTATGGTATTCCATATCCAGTGGGCTTGTAGCTGCAAGCGTAGCTTTGTTGCTTGTCTTTAACATTATTCCACCCCATCAGAAAACCGATGATTTTGCAATGCTGGAACAGGCGTTTTCAGAACTGAGTAATGCAGACCAGAATTATTTGTTTTCTGTTTATCAAGATGATTTATTTATAAATGAATAAAAAAAACTAATTATGAAAAGTACCTTTAGAATTCTTCTGTTTATTATGACAATAACTTTTTGTGGCGTAAATGCTTATGCCCAAAAAGACAACAGGCAGCGTATGACACGTGAACAATTAGCCGAAACACAGGCTAAGTATATCACAAAAGAAATGGCAATGGACGATGTAACCGCAGAGAAGTTTATCAAGACTTTCTGCCAGTTCCAAAAAGACGTTTGGGCACTTGGTCCCCGACCTAAAAGAGATTCTTCAAACCGCTCGGAAGCTGAAGCGGAACAGGCGTTGGAGGAGCGCTTTTCGCATAGCCAAAAGATACTGAACCTACGAAAAAAATATTATATTGAATATAGTAAATTCCTGACCCCGAAGCAGATTGAGCAAGTCTATAAATTGGAAAAGGAAATAATGGATCGGCTGTATTACCGTTCACAAAAAAGAAAAAATCATCAAAAATAATCAGCCATGAAAAAGATATTGAAAACTCTCTCTTTATGTTGTTCTTTGTTTCTTTCGTTGTCCTTGATATCTTCATGTCAGAATGATTTTATAGAAGATACTGTATTAACCGGAGAAGAAGAACAGGGAGCAAATCAAATTGCCCTTATAGCGACAATTATTGACGGACTTTATGAAAATTGGAATAAAGGGGATGTCATTATGTTACTTCATAATGGTAGAACAGTTTCTGTTGAGGCACAAGAAAACGGTATCACATCAAACCTTTCCGGCACTATGGAAGGTATTGTCACAGATGCAAATCCGTTGTATGGCGTGTATCCTGCGGAAAATGCGGTATCTTCCGATAGTGAAAGTGTAACTGTTTCTGTACCGGTCGTACAAACAGCCGGGAACAAGGAGTTTGACACAAAAGCTATTGTATCTGTAAGCCGCACTATATCTAATTCCTTAGATTTCTATGCCGTTTGCGGTGGTATAAAACTCAAATTCCAGATGTCGGGCATAACGAAAATTGAACTGGAAAGCGTTGATGGCTATGCACTTTCCGGTACGACCAAAATCAGATGGGATGAACAGGGAAAACCTATCGTTGATAATGTAGAAAACGCCAATTCCATCATTACTTTCAATGCTTCAGATGAAGCAGGTTTTACTCCCGGAAAGGATTATTATATCTCAACCTTGCCTTGTGACGTATATGGCGGTTACAGGCTTTCTATTTACAAGGACGGTCTGGTCGCTCATTATTTCAGCGTACATCAAACGGTAGAGCGAGCCGATTATATAACTCCGAACGATTTGGTGGAAAGCGAGTTGGAATTTGATGATCCTGATGCTCCGCTTGTGGAAGAAGAACGCCCAGAGCTGGATGCGCAAACAAACGCACTTCTACGCCAATACCAGAAATCTCCGACAGAAGCAAACAAACAGGCATTGCTGAATCAGATGGGAATACGCTATGACAAAGTAGTCGCCAGAAAAAAGGCTAAACTCCGTGAACTTGAACGTGAAGCGAAGCATCAGTCGCTTGTAGATGAGATGCAGGAGATTGTGGATGAGATGGTTGAAAACCGCGACATTCGTCTGGAACAACAGTTCCTACGCCTTATAGATCCGCGTGTGGATGACAATCCGAATGATGCTTGGATGGTACTGCGTGGTGCATCGGCTCCGAACGCTTATATTGGTTATGCACCTGTCACTAATGCCGAATATGCGGCTTTCAAAACAGATTTTATCTATGATGCAGGCAAAGAGAACTATCCGGTAGTGAACATTACGATTGCTGAAGCTACGGCTTATTGCGATTGGCTTACTACTCAGGATAACGCCCATATATACCGTCTTCCGACCGATGAAGAATGGATACTCGGAGCCGGGCACATGCCCAAGGATGTCAGCATGAACGCTGGCCATGTAGAACCCGGGCTGACGGCAGTGGATGTTTACAGCCAGACAACCGGTGCTTGTGGGGGCATTGACTTTTGGGGCAACTGTTGGGAATGGACTACCTCGACCGATACTGATGGACAGTATATCATCAAAGGAGGTAGTTGGGATTCCAGCCGAGATGATTGCCGTAGTGAGAAATCGGATGTCGTAAGAATCGGCACGCAAGGTTATTCCAATGTTGGTTTCAGGGTGGTAAGAACAGATTTGATCTAATCCTTAAAACAATCTTCAAACATGAAAAAGTTATTTTTAGCAATGGCTATTGCCATTGTGACGGCCACTGCTGTGTCCGCACAAGAAGATAAAATGGTGATTTCTACCGTTCAGGCAGACAAAGACAACGGATATGAAGGAAATACCGCTACCCGTTGTGGCATCAAATTCAATATCAAACTTTCAGGAGTGACAAAAGTGGAACTTGAAAGTGTAGATGGCAACTATCTGGCAGGTACGGCAAGTTTCAAAAAGGATTCTCAGGGAGTAATGTCTGTGGATAAAGTAGAAAATGCAAGCACCGTCATCACGTTTGACTCTAATGATAAGTCCGGCTTTACTCCCGGAAAGGATTATTACATCCTCACTTTGCCTTGCGACCTTTATGGAGGATATAGGCTTTCCATCTACCGCAACGGACTTGTGGCTCATTATTTCGGAGTGCATCAGGAGGTAAAACTTGGGACATTCATAAGCCCCGTTGATTTGGTGGAGAGTGAGTTGGCATTTGATAAACCAGATGCTCCGCTTGTCGAAGAGGGACGACCGAAGATGGATTCCAAGACACACAGCCTTTTCGTGCAGTATCGACGACAACCGACGGAAGCCAACAAGCAGGCACTACTGCACCAAATGGAAGTCCGTTACGACAAAGTGGTGGCAAGGAAGAAAAACAAGCTACGTGAACTGGAACGTGAGGCAAGAACTTACAACATTGTGGAACACATGCAAGGTATTGTGGACGAAATGGTACAAAATCGGAAAAACCGCATTCAGCAGCAATTCCTACGTTTCATCGACCCTCGAAAGGATGAGAATCCGAAAGATGCCTGGATGGTGCTGCGTGGTGCATCGGCTTCGAATGCTTACATAGGCTATACTCCTGTTACCAATGCCGAATATGCAACTTTCAAAACAGATTTTGTCTATGATGCAGGCAAAGAGAACTATCCGGTAGTGAATATTACGATTGCAGAAGCTACGGCTTATTGCAACTGGCTTACAGCACAAGACCGCAAGCACATCTATCGTCTGCCAAGCGAAGAAGAGTGGGTTCTCGGAGCCGGTCACATGCCTAAGGACGTCGCGATGAACTCCAACCGTATTGAATCCGATTTGACAGCGGTGGATGCTTATAAACAGTCACTTGGTGCTTGTGGAGGCATTGACTTTTGGGGGAATTGTTGGGAGTGGACTACCTCAACCGATACTAACGGACAGTATATCATCAAAGGAGGCAGTTGGGACTCAAAACGTGACGATTGCCGCAGTGAGAAATCAGATGATGTAAGGACAGGTACGCTGGGGTATGCAAATGTCGGTTTCCGGGTGGTAAGGACTGATGTTTCCAATGACCGATAAGTTCACAGCATTAAACAAACAATTTTATTAACGAATAAATCAATAAGGAGAATTTTGTATGAAAAGAATGTTTTTAGTGATGGCTATTGCCTTCGTGACAATCCTTCAAGTGTCCGCACAGGACAACAACCGTCAAATGACTGCACAGCAACGGACAGAACAACGTATCAAGCTGATGGATGAAAAACTGAATCTGTCCGATGAACAAAAAACAAAAATCCGTGAATTATATGCGAATTTCAACAAACAAAAATACCCTCGTGAGAAACGTAGGGAAGCTGTGGAGAAATTGACCGCAGACATTTCACTTCTCTTGACAGCCGAACAGCAAACTGTTTACAAACAAATGACAGAACAAGCGATTGAAGAAATGAAAAAAGGTAAACGCAACAAAGCGAAAGAATAGAAGTTAAGAATTATGTGGCATTAGTCTGGACTCTTTAGCATGGGGAGTTCAGGCTAATGGCATAAATTTCATTAAAATCGAAGTGTAATGTATCAGTTTAAGAAAATGATTAAAGTCTTGTTGCTTTGTTTGTTGACTGCTTGCAATGGTAATGACAAAGAGTATTCTGTAATATCTCCGGAACAAGAGATTGAAGCTGGAGGCTCATCTGACTATACAGAACTATTGAACAAAACACGACCTGTTCCGGCAGAATACAATCAAGAATCTGTATTAAAAGGAAACGTTGTACAAATTGATTACAACACCAAGAATTATGTAGAAGGAACTGGGGAAGTACGTAAGAATACTGCTTATGTTTATTTACCGTATGGTTATGATGAAGCATCCGAACAACCCTATAACGTGTTTTATTTCGTACATGGACATGGCGAGACTGCAATTTCCTTTTTCCAAAATGAGAATGGTTTGTTGTGCAAACTGCTTGACCACATGTTGGAAAATAGAGATATGGCTCCAACTCTCATCGTTTCAACGAGCTACGTTTACGGAACTCCTGTTGATTACTATCCTGACGCAGATCCTTATTGCGAGGCTCTGCCACAAGAACTTGTAAACGATTTGATTCCTCTCATAGAAAGCCGTTATCATACCTATACTGAAAGCACTGATGTTGCCGGAATAACAGTGTCAAGAAAACATCGTGCCATTGGTGGGTTTTCAATGGGAGCGGTAACAGTTTGGTATGCTTTGGAACATGCGTTGGAGTGTTTCAAATACTTTATGCCAATAAGTTCTGACGGTTGGTCATTAGGGCGTTTTGCCGGAATGACCAATCCCGATGAAACTGCGGAATATTTGGCTAATACCATTCGCAATTCCGCTTTTTCAAAAAATGATTTCTATATATGGGCTTGCAGCGGAACAAATGACGTTGCGTACGATAGAATTTGGTCACAGGTTCAAGCAATGGCACAACTCACAGATGTATTTTCAGTCAGCAATCTCACTTTCCACGAACAAGATGGTGCTCGACACGAGTTCCGTTCTCTGGCTGAGTATCTATATAACGTATTACCATTCATGTTTCCCAATCAATGATAATATGGATTTTCGATTGCCTTTAATTAACGTCTGATTATTCCTTGTAAGCAGACTAATTTAGTGATAATAAAAATATATGGAACCTGTACACAAAATAATAGCAATGGGCTACTCTATCATTATTATAATAGTGGTAGGAATAGCATACATCTGGTATTGTGAGTGGCAAGATGTTGAATCATTGGAAGCAGATTACAGACAGATAAACAAATTCAGGACAGAAATAAATGATATTCATATCCAGTTGATAGAGTTTTCTTTATTGGGAGAAACTGTATTGGATTGGGACGAAACGAATTTAGAGAATTACCGTGCCCAATACATCGCATTGGACAGCACATTGTGCCTTTTCAATACAACTCATACAATTGAGCGTATTGACAGTGTGCGCAGTCTTTTAGAGGATAAGGAACGGCAGATGCATCAGATTGTTCGGTTAATAGATGAACAACAATCCATCAGCCAAAAGATAGCCAATCAAGTACCTGCCATCGTACAGAAAAGTATTAAGGAACAACCCAAGAAGCCTAAACGAAAAGGTTTCTTGGGCATTTTCGGTAAAAAAGAGGAAGTGAAGCCAACGGCAACAACTGCCATGCTTCATTCGCTCGACAAGAACGTAATCAGCGAACAGAAAGAACAAAACCGACGGTTGTCGGAACATGCAGACAGCCTTACAGCTCGTAATGCGGAATTGAACCGGCAACTGCAAGAACTGATTCGTCAAATTGATGAAAAGGTACAAACCGACCTGCAAAATCGTGAAGACGAAATAACCGTCATGAGGGAAAAGTCATTTATGCAGGTAGGTGGTTTAATGGGATTTGTTCTTTTGTTGTTGGTCATTTCTTATATCATAATACACCATGACGTTAAACATATAAAACGATACAAACAGAAAACAACAGATTTGATTTCACAACTGACGGAATCAGTCAAGCGGAACGAGGCACTGATAACTTCCCGAAAAAAAGCAGTACATACCATCACCCATGAACTACGCACGCCGCTGACCGCAATAACATGCTATGCCGGACTGATGCTGAAAGAACGTGATGAGGATAAGACTGGGCAGTATCTCCAAAGCATACAGCAATCCTCCTACCGTATGCGGAATCTGCTCAGCACCCTGTTGGACTTCTTCCGCTTGGATAACGGTAAGGAACAGCCCAGACTTTACCCTTGCCGGAGTTCAGCAATCACGCATATCCTTGAAACGGAGTTCATGCCCGTTGCCATGAACAAAGGACTGTCACTGACCGTGAAGAACATAAGAGATGCTGTTGTTTTGACCGACAAGGAGCGAATAATTCAAATCGGGAACAATCTGCTGTCAAACGCTATCAAGTTCACGGAAAAAGGCGGTGTGTCATTGGCTACTGATTATACTGACGGAGTGCTGACAATTACGGTTGAGGATACGGGTACAGGAATGACTGAAGAGGAACAACAACGTGTATTTGGCGCATTTGAACGGCTTTCAAATGCCGCTGCAAAAGACGGTTTCGGGCTGGGACTTGCCATCGTACATAATATCGTCATGATGCTCCACGGAAAAATACGGTTGGAAAGCGAAAAAGGGAAAGGCAGCTGTTTCACGGTGGAAATACCTATGAAGAAAGCCGAAGAACTGCCGGAGCAAGTGATACAAACTTTTATTCGCCAAAATGGAAGAAACCTCAATATCGTAGCCATTGACAACGACGAGGTGTTGCTCTTGATGTTGAAAGAAATGTACGCCCAAGAGGGAATACGCTGCGACATTTGCACGGATGTGGCAGCACTGATGGAAATGATACGCCGGAAAGAATACAATCTACTTCTTACTGATTTGAATATGCCCGATATAAACGGCTTCGAGTTACTGGAACTTCTACGCTCGTCCAACGTGGGCAATTCCCCAAAAATCCCAGTAGTCGTGACAACAGCTTCGGGCAGTTGCGATGCGGAGGAACTTTTGGAACGTGGCTTTGCCGGATGCCTGTTCAAGCCGTTCTCCATATCGGAACTGATGGAGCTTTCCGACAAGTGCGCCACTAAGGGAACACCCAACGGAAAGCCGGACTTTTCCGCCTTGTTGTCATACGGCAGTGAAGCCGTCATGCTGGAGAAACTGATAACGGAAACTGAAAAGGAGATGCAGGCGGTAAGGGATGCGGTAACACGAAAAGACCTGCAAGAGTTGGATGCCCTGATACACCATCTGCGCAGTTCGTGGGAGATACTCCGTACCGACCAACCGCTGAAAGAACTTTATAGAGTGATTCATGGTGAGGAAAAGCCCAATGACAGCATCATTCAACAAGCGGTTAATTCTGTGCTGGATCAAGGTGTGGAGATTGTTCAACAGGCAAAAGAAGAAAGGAGAAGATGTAATAATGGATAAAACAAAAATAATCGTGGTGGAAGACAACATCGTATATTGCGAGTATGTCTGCAACCTACTGGCACGGGAGGGATACAATACCGTTCAGGCTTACCACCTATCAACAGCAAAGAAACATCTGCAACAGGCAACGGGTGACGGTATAGTTGTTTCAGATCTGCGTTTGCCGGATGGCAACGGAATAGACTTGTTGCGCTGGATGCGCAAAGAGGGAAAGCTGCAACCGTTCATTATAATGACCGATTACGCCGAAGTACATACCGCCGTGGAAAGCATGAAGCTCGGTTCTTTGGATTACATCCCCAAACAACTTGTGGAAGATAAGCTCATCCCCCTTATTCGCTCCATACAGAAAGAGCGTCAGGCGGGATACAGCCGTATGCCAGTATTCGCCCGTGATGGTTCCACCTTTCAGAAAATTATGCACCGGATAAAGATTGTAGCCAATACCGACATGAGCGTGATAGTATTAGGCGAGAACGGCACGGGCAAGGAGCATATCGCCCACCAACTGCACAACAAGAGCAAACGGGCGGGCAAGCCCTTTGTGGCGGTGGACTGCGGTTCACTGACCAAAGAGCTTGCGCCATCGGCATTCTTCGGACACGTCAAGGGTGCATTCACTGGTGCGGACTGCACCAAGAAAGGCTATTTCCATGAAGCTGAAGGAGGTACGTTATTTTTAGACGAGGTGGGCAACCTCGCAATGGAAACGCAACAGATGCTACTCCGTGCCATACAGGAGAGGCGGTATCGTCCCATCGGTGACACGGCAGATTATAATTTCAACATCCGCATCATTGCTGCCACCAACGAGGATATGGAGGCGGCTGTGAGCGAGAAGCGTTTCCGTCAGGATTTGCTGTACCGCCTACATGACTTCGAGATAATAGTCCCGCCGTTGCGCGACTGTCAGGAGGATATCATGCCTCTGGCGGAGTTCTTCCGCGAGGTAGCCAACAAGGAGCTGGAATGTAACGTGAGCGGTTTCAGTACCGAAGCCCGGAAAGCGTTGCTGACCCACGCATGGCCGGGCAACGTGCGCGAGCTTCGGCAGAAAATCATGGGTGCCGTGTTGCAGGCTCAAGAAGGTGTGGTCACGAAAGAATATCTGGAACTTACCGTGACGAAACCGACTTCTCCTGTCAGCTTCGCCTTGCACAATGACACGGAGGAAAAAGAGCGGATATTGCGTGCTTTGAAACAGGCAAACGGTAACCGGAGTGTCGCAGCTGAACTGCTTGGGATAGGACGGACAACACTATACAGCAAACTTGAAGAATATGGATTGAAATATAAATTTCGACAACCATAGCCCGTAATTTGCTGAATTTGGATGAATTTGATAATCGAAATTTGGTTAATCCAAGAAATAGTGTTATTTTCGCATTGAGCTATTTGAAATGATTGAGAATCATGCAAAATGATGAAGATAGGTGGTTTCTAAACCATTACCTATACCTCTATTATTGGTTTGCAATTTATTGATAATCAGACATACATTAGTTAGTGCAACAAATGTGAAGCAGCCGAAAAGGAACATGTCACGGACAAGGTTTGTCTGCTTGTCCACAAACACGGTATTGGCTACGGCTTGCAGTTCTTCTTCCGTGAGGTAGCCCCGGTCTGTCTCTTCCATTTCGAGCTTGTACTCGCTGAACGGGTCGGTGCGGATAATTCCCCTGCGCCAAGCCTTGTCGGTCAGGCTAAGTACGGGCATGGTATAAATCCAGAGGGTGTTTGCGCTCAATCCCTTTTCGTTGCGGAGGTAGCTGTCGAAATCGTCTATGAAGTCTTTCGTCAGTTCCTTGTAAGCCATGTCGGTACGTTTCTTCTTCTCCCACATGAAGGCTTCGAGGTGCTTGTAAACGGTCAGGTACTTGTTATAGGTGGACTTCGCACGGAGTTTCTTCTCCACCATGTCGCCAAATTCCTTGTTCATGGTCTGAAAGTCTTTCAGGATGCAGTTCTCCATCACGCCGATACCTAAAAAGGCGTTGCGCACTTTCTCGGAAGTGACAAAATCGTCCGCCCGGAGTATCTGGTAATAGTGGTTGTTGATTCGGGCTTTGATTTCTTCCAACTGCGGGTTGATTTCTACGGCTTCGGCGGACTTGCCGTTTACTTTTCCGGCTTCGGCGTTCCACAAAGAAGGGGTGACGAACAGCTTTGCGCTGAACGTGGCAATATCGCCGTCAATGGTAATACGTGCCATTACAGGGGCTTTTCCGTCACTTACTCTCGCTGCTGTTCTCTTCACGTAGAACAGGACTTTAAAGGTGCTTCTCTTTGTTTTCATAACTCTTAATATTCGTTTGTAAAGGTAATTACTTTCCCGTTACCACGAGTTATGAAGAATTACGCAAAATAGTGAAACAGAACTTGTTACCATTGTGGTAGGGTGTCATGAGTTAGGTAATGACTTAGTACCTGAACTATGGCTTAACCCTACTTTTTGGGGCTTTTTTTGCCGGAGGCTGTTTCTTTCCGCTTTGCTACTAAGATGCTGACCTGCTTATTTTTAAGCTAAACTTTGCTTTTCTTTGCGCCTAATCCCGATTTTTTCTAAAAAAAGACACAAGAAAATTTGCAAATTACAGTTGTAGCATCCCTCGACACGGTAGATCTCGTTTACAATGAAATGGAACACCCCCCAGTCTTCCATTCCAAATTTATTTTTTAGTCTTTTTACTTTCGTATCATAGAAATGATCGGTCTCGAACCTAAAATAGGTGAAAACCTTTTTAGTTGTTTTTGGCATAAGCTTTATATTTAAAGTGGATAATACATCAGCTGGCCGAAAGTTCGGACTCCTTGGGGATACCAGGATACCGGGAGAGCATGCCACAGGACCTGACATGGTCCATATAGTTCGCTGTATGTCGGCGGAAGTCAGGCCCCAGTGCTTCCTGAAAAGCTCGTCATTGAACAGGCCGACCTGTATGCAGCCGTTGACAATTCTTGTGACATCTTCCAAAGAGGCATTCCAGTACTGTGCCGTTTCCTCGCACCACAGCAGGAGGTAACTCCCGTTGTGGAGTGTCTCGTTCACGAGATACCGATAGATGCTGTAACCGAAAAAACCGTATTGGTGGGTGAGTCTTCTGACTTTCATGTCAGAAAATTGGGAAGTGCTGAGCTCATAGCAAAGATGTGTCCCGCATTCCAGTCGCCGTACAGCCCGTGACAGGCGGCTTGTTCCGTTTGTAAAGCTTTGGGTATTCATATATAATTAATGTATAATGTTTGCTGTTAAGGGTTATGTATATGACGGACTGGGCTCCCACTCCTTGGGGGAGTGGTGCCGATAATTATCTGGCCGGAGGAATGTGGTGCTTCTTCCGGATGAACTGGACATAATTGTGGACGGTCTTCTCGCAGACGTGCGGAAAGTCCGGATAATGTTCCCGCAAGTAGTCGCCAATACGACTGCTGGAAATGGAGGGGAGACTGATAAGAAGGGATGCGACGGCCTGCTCGTAGGCATGGAGCTTGTAATGCCGTTCTTTTTGCTGAAGGACTTCCTCGGAGCTTAGGGATTGGAGATGTCGTACCGTATTACGGGACACACCAAGACGACGGGCTGTCCGCGCAATGTTGATTTCCCATGAACGAAGATCAAGGAATATGTATTTTTCTGATAAATTTACCGCATCCATAATCTTTTAGACCGTAACTGGGACATTCCAGATTACGAATCTTTGATGCAGCTAAATTACCGCCCCCACTAATAGCTGGAACCCATACATAAAGAATTTTAAGACAATCTATACAGATGCCAACTGTTATGAAAGCCTGATGCATTTTCCAACTGATGTAAAATTGCTTCGGGAACGTATTGAATAAACGTACAGCATGATGTGCAGCATCAACGCTTCCCTTAGAAAGCATCGCATGAGGACGAAGTACAATAATATTGCAAAAGCAAATCTTACTTACAGGACTTTCTTCATCCACCAGCTTATACAGTATCTATCGGGGGGGGGGTAGGTCTGGTGTTTTACTGCCTCTTTCTTTATAGATAGGGAAACGCAAGCAAAATGTATTTCCCACAATAGGCATCCCATTATATCCTATATAACTTTTGTTTACTTTATTGTTTCTAAAATATCGGGCAGATATGCCTGACTTACGGATTTTCCGTTGTTTACAGAGTCTCTGATTTGTATATTCAATCAATAAAACAAAAAACAAACTTAATCATACATTAAATCTTTTTCAAGAGTCTGTAATCCGAAGTTGCCAAAAGGCTACAGCAGCTGCAGTAGCCACATTGAGCGAATCCACTCCATGCGCCATAGGGATACGGACTACATAATCA
>OJNL01000847.1_pt1 | contig 19803 bp, 18 predicted proteins | sample 1597581 | NCBI WGS metagenome assembly OJNL01 (sample SAMEA2452133, study PRJEB22498) | human gut metagenome | biome: human feces; feature: human gut; material: feces | place: Australia | collected 2012
ACGTTATGGAATGTTCATATCCAGGAGTTTGTCAGAAAATAATCAACTTAGGAGAGTATTGGGACGAAGAAAAGCTGAAAACCTTCAAATCTGAAATAATTGAGGTCACAGACAAAAACAAGTCGCTTTTGGCAAGAAGCAAAAGGTTTACCACTGCCCTGTCTAACGTTTGCTTCGATACCTACAATTGCGGTGAAGGCTGTCTGCTGGAGGAAAAGCTGAAAAGCTTCACAGAACGATCAGCAAAACGTCTTCTAAACAAAAAAGGCTCTGGCAGCGGCAAAACTGATCTTAGACAGTTGACCGCTTTGACGGAATACGGCTGTATGACGCAGCTTGCCACTCTTGACAGCTACCTTGACGTGTTCGCCATGAACGATGATTATTATGCCGCTTCCCACAAGTTCGTCACCCTCATGGCACAGCAGGCTGTAAAGCGAAGTTACGATGTTATCCTCTGCCCTGCTATCCTATTTGGCAACACCCTTTATGAGCATTTGCTTATCCCGGAGGCTGGCATCGCATTTGTGATAAATTCCCCTATAAGCAAGCTTGACGGATTTGAAAAAGCTATCAACATGGGCAGATTTTATGACAAGAAAAAGATCTCAGCCCTGAAAACAAGACTGAGATTAGATAAAGTCACCGCCTCCGACCTTGCAGAGGAAGTGTATTCAGGCATCAAGAAAGCCAAGAAAGTCCATGACGAGATAGAAAAGTATTATATCGCCGCAATGGACCACGCCGCCCTTAATAAGGTCTGCGACAGCATTTCAAGGGAAATTCACGAGAGGACTATAAAATAGTTTTCCACATTCCGTCGTAAGGCGCAGGCTCAAAGCCCATTTTCTTATAAAGTGATATGGCTCTGCCGTTTTCAAGCTCGACTTCAAGTCGGATACGGCGGAGCTTTTTGTCGCCATTTTCCTCGATATACTTAAAAAGCTCCCTGCCTAGACCTTTTGAGCGGTATTCCTCCAGCACAAAAAGCTCGTCTATCCATATAGTAATACCGCCTGCTTCAACTGAATATGTTTTCATTGTAACACAGTAGCCAACATTATTGCCGTCACAAACGAGCATATAACCCTGCACATACACGTCAGACCTCATCATTTCATCGAATCCCTGCTCAAAATGCTCTCTTGGAACAGGCTTGTCCACCGCAGAAGAATTATAGAACTCAGTGGAAAATCTGATGTAATCTTCCCTGTCCTCAGGCACAAATTTTCTTATCATTTTTATCTCTCCGTTTCTTTGGTATTAGCCTATTATAGCATTTTATTTACCAAAAGTCAAATGCACAAATTTTGTTGCAAAAGTCCAGATTATGTGATATAATTATTTTGGATAATTTTAATCATATTTGTGAGGATACATAATGAAATATACTTTTGATTGCGACCGCTGGGGAAGCAGTTTTTCAGTGCCGTCTAAAGTGGTCGATAAATACATAAAATTAAGTGATGGCGACTTTGTAAAGGTACTTCTCTGCATACTCTGTTCAACGGAACGTGAATGTGACAGTGCAAAGCTTGCGGAAAAGTCCGGGCTTTCTGAGAACACTGTCATTGACGCTGTGACACACTGGGTATCACTGGGCGTTATCACCTCAGAACGCAATGATATGGCAAAGCCTGCACAGGTCAAAGCCGTTTCTACACCTGTTTCAGAGCCTGAAACAAAGGCCGAGCCTGTTTCAAAAGTGGAGGCAGTTGCCCCGAAACGTCAGAGCGTTTCAAACAAGCTGTGCATAAGATACAAAAATTCTGAGATATTGGAAAAACAACAGAAGGACCCTAACCTTGCACATCTTTTTGACGAGATACAAACCGTTTTACAACGCACTATCAATGGAACTGAGCAAGGGGAACTTCTTGCTCTTTATGAATATTACCGATTTGATGCTGCATCTATTCTCTTAGCCGCAGAATACTGTGTGTCACTTGAAAAGCACAACGTGTCTTACCTTGTGACAGTAATGCGAGGGTGGTTTGAACAAGACATCTGTACTTATCAACAAATTGAACAAGAAATAATTAGGCTTTCCAACATAAAAAAGTATGAATTCAAGGTACTGAAAATTTTCGGACAGACAGCAAAGCCGTCAAAGCAGCAGCTTGAGTTTATAGAAAAGTGGCGAACAATGGGCTTCACTGTTGAAATGCTGGAGATAGCTTATAACAAGTGCGTTGACAATACCAACAAACTGAATTACAAATATATAGACACTATACTGTCAAACTGGGCTGGCAAGAGCATCACTACCCCTGAACAGGTCACACACGAGGACGAAAAGTACCACACCTCCAAGAAAAATAAGAATACTAATAAGCAAACTTCCTATAATCTTGATGATTTTGAAAAATTCGCAATGAATTTCGATCTAGAAAAATCAGGAAAACTATGATAAGGAGTAGAAAATGAAATATTCAATAACCGCCTATGACAAGGCTGAAAATGAACTTAAAAGACGGCGTGAAGCTGTCATGAACGAGCATGAGGTCCACGCTCAGGAGATAGCACAGCGACTTCCTGAAATAGAGGTTCTTACAAGATCACTAAAAGCAAATAACTGTGAACTCATGAAGGGCATAGTAGGCAAAAATGCTCATGGAAGAGAATATATACAAAAAATGCGTCAAAACAATGCCAATACTAAACGTGCCATTAAAGGGTTGCTTAAAATGGGAGGTTATCCTGAAGACTACCTTGATTATCACTATTACTGTCCTAAATGCTGTGATTATGGCTATCGTGACGGAGTGAAGTGCCAGTGCTTCACCGACTTGCTGAAAAAATACACCACTGAGGAGCTTAACGAGAATTGCAGTATCCAGCTCCACGATTTCTCGGAGTTCAGAATAGAATTTTATCCTGAAAGCGACGGTAATGGAATGTCACCGAGAGATAAAATGAGAACGGTGTATTCAAACTGCCGTGCATATGCTGACAAATTTCATGAAAACTCTCCATCACTGTTTTTCATTGGCAAAACAGGTCTTGGCAAGACTTTTCTTTCAGCCTGCATTGCAAATGAACTTATACAAAAGGGCTACAGCGTCATTTTCGCCTCTCTGCTTAAGCTTCTCAGACAGATAGAGGACGAGCATTTCGGCAGAGCCACAGGTCAGACACTTGACATCATAGAGAATGCCGACCTTGTTATCCTTGACGACCTCGGCTCAGAATTTCAAACGAGCTTTACCGATTCCGTGATATATGAAATAATCAACGAGCGTATCAACCTTGGCAGGCCAACGATAATCTCTACCAATCTCACCAATGAAGAATACAATGCAAAATATAATGAGCGTATAGTTTCGAGGCTCACAGGCTGTTTCATGCCTATTATGTTTGTGGGAAACGATATTAGACACGTAAAGCTGAAAAATAATCTTTAAGGGGTAAAAAATGGAAAAAATTAGGGGAACTTTTCTTTCTATACCGGTGCTTCTGCTTGCAAACGCACCTGCGCTGTGGAAACTTATTGACATAAATCCTCTGCTCAAAACGCTTATCATCATACTTTTGGCACTATACACCTTGGCTTTCATGTTCAAATCACATGGACGCAAAGGTTCTCATGGAAAAATCCGACGGCTTGATTCCGGAGCGTTTGTACTTGGTTGCGGTGTATTGCAAAGCGTTATACAGCTTATAATAGTGATAGCGCTTTGCTTTACAAAGCTGAACGGTTGGCGGCTTCTTGCAAATGCACTTTGCGCTTATGCCATAACAACGCTTTTGTGTCTGAGTGGCATTGTACGGATAGCGGCTTCGGCACGTCAGGTGAAAATACTGTGGTATGTTATTCTGTTATTCACCTGGTACATACCTCTTGTGAACTGCATCATGTTCAGAAAATTCTACAAGGCAGCTCGAAGTGAATACTACTTCGAGCAGGCAAAGCTTGACCTTGACGCTGCACGAAAAGAGAACGAGATATGCAAGACAAAGTATCCTATACTTATGGTGCATGGCATATTCTTCCGTGATTGGCAGGTAATAAACTATTGGGGCAGGGTACCTAATGAACTTATTAGAAATGGCGCAGAGGTCTATTACGGCAAGCAACAGTCCGCCAACAAAGTATCCGTCAGTGCCACTGAGGTAGCCGAAAGGATAAAAGAAGTCATTGCAGAAACTGGCGCAGAAAAGGTCAACATAATCGCACACTCAAAAGGCGGGCTTGACTCAAGATATGCTATCTCTCACCTCGGCATGGACAAATATGTGGCAACTCTTACCACCATAAACACGCCACACTATGGCTGTAAATTCGTTGATATGCTTCTTGGGAAGATACCTGAGAGCATACAGGGCTTTGTTGATAGAAAATACAACAAGCTTTTCACTGCTCTGGGTGACAAAGACCCAAGCTTTTTAGATGGCGTTTATGACCTGACTTACAAAAACTGCTCTGAGCTTAACGCAAGCACCCCTGACAGCCGGTTGGTTTCCTACCGCTCCGTGATGAGCAAAATGAACAGCATACGTTCCGCAGGTTTTCCGTTAAATATCGGCTATCTGCTCAACAAGCCATACGGCAAGGGCAATGACGGGCTAGTAACAGTTGAGTCGGGACTTTATGGTGAAAACGCCAAGATGATAGAACACAAGGGTAAGCGTGGCATTTCTCATGGCGACGTTATCGACCTTTTCAGGGAGAACATCAAGGACTTTGACGTGAGAGAATTTTATGTAGATATAGTAAAAGAGCTTAAAGAACAAGGCTTCTGATAAAAAACACCCGTATCGCACATGATACGGGTGTTTTGCTATTTTCTGGGGCGAATTAAATATTTCATTCTGAAACGCTGTCTGCCCTTGATAGTTTTGCGATTGAAGTTTGCTATCTTCGCATTAAACGCAGACATCATTCTAAGCTCATGTGGTGGAAGCTCCTCCTCACCATAAAACCGACAGTCTGACAGACTATCGTTCAAAACTCAGTTATCTATTTTTGTCACAGAGTCATAAACTATCTTATATTTTTCGCAGACCTTTTCATAATCCTGCTCATAGCCTGACAGCTCACCGTCCCTAAGATCCTCTGTAAGATCATAGCTCGCCTTGTAAAGCTCATCAAAGCCAAGATTGCTGCAAATGCCTTTGAGGGTGTGAGCCATACGGAAAGCTTCCTTGGCGTTTTTCTCCTCTAAGGCCTTGCACATATCCTGAAAAGTTGTATCATCAGCAAATCTTTTTGCAAACTTTGTTATCATTTTCTCACTGCCGAAACGTACCAGAACGCTGTCATAACTTGCGCCAATGCTTTCATAAAATTCTCTAGTAGTCATCAGGACACTCCTTACAAATCATATCATCTCTTATTCTACGCCCCTTGCAAGCTCGTTCTGAATATCTTTAAGACATTCGACAAGCACAGGGTTGAATGTGCCGCACTCTCCGTTAAGTATCAATGCCATAGCCTTTTCATGAGAATACGCCTTTTTGTAAACTCGCTCGCTGACAAGTGCGTCGTAAACGTCGGCAACAGAAACTATCTGAGCCGATATTGGTATCTCGTCGCCTTTTAGTCCGTCAGGATAGCCCCTGCCGTCATAACGCTCATGGTGCCACCTGCATATGTCATGGGCTATTTTCAAGAGTGGCTCGTCACGGAACTGCTCAAGACTTTCAAGCATATTCGCTCCGATTGCGGAGTGAGTTTTCATTATCTCAAACTCCTCTTTTGTTAGCCTGCCGGGCTTATTGAGTATCTTATCATCAATGCCTATCTTGCCGATATCATGGAGTGCCGCAGCCATTGGTATGAGAAGCTGTTCAGTGCCGCTGACAGTATACTTGTTTGTGCGCATAGGAAGCCTATCTAAAAGCAGCTCCGTTATGCGCTTTATGTTCACCACATGGCTTCCACTCTCGCCGTTTCTGAACTCTACTATCTGGCTGAGTATGCTTATCATCATACGGTTGTTTTTATCTTTTTCGTACATCTGGTCGCTGACAAGGGAAATAAGTCTGCGCTGTTTTGCATAAAGCTTAATGGTATTGAACACACGCTGATACACAACGCGTGAATCAAAGGGTCTGCTGATATAATCAGAAACGCCAAACTCATATGCTTTTCTTATAGAGGACGCAGAATCCTCGCTTGATATCATTATAACAGGGATATCATCTATCCAATGATGTTCCGCCATATAGTCAAGGACTTCAAATCCGTCCATTTCGGGCATGATTATATCTAAAAGCACAAGTGAAATTCCAGTGCCATACTGACTAAGCAGGTCAATACACTCCTCGCCGCTTTCCGCCTCATGTATGATATATTCATTGCCAAGCATTTCAGAGAGTATCTCTCTGTTTATATTAGAATCGTCAACAATAAGTATCTCCTGCTTTTGAGGCTCACCGGCAACACTTTCGTGACCATCTGTGACAACTGTATCTTTCTTTGTCTTTGCCTGATACATAAGCTTATCAGCCTTGCTGACAGCTTCGTCAAGGCTATTGCCATCAGTGAAAACGCCGCCGACGCTTGCTGACAGACGTATATTTGAATACCCTGGCACAGTTGCCGCATGGATATTTCGTTTTATCTTCCTGAGCTTATGGGCAAAATCGTCCTCCTGAATATCAGGCATGACAAGCAAAAACTCGTCGCCACCATAACGCACAAGCACATCAGATTTTCTAATACAGCGCCTTATAGCATCAACCACTGTCACAAGCACCATATCTCCTGCGTCATGACCGCATGTATCGTTATAAACCTTGAAGTCGTCAAGATCTATCATCGCAACGCCCGCAGGCACATGGGACTTTTTAAGCTTATCTTCAAAATATCTCCTGTTGCTCGCACCTGTCAATGCATCAGTATACATTGCCTTATGATATTTTGACAGCTTATTCATTATCTTTTCTCTGTCCTGAACACCCAGCAGAGAGTCCTCATCAAGCTTTTTGATAAGCTCCATAACATACGGCTCTCCGTCAACCTGAACATACTTTGAAAAGACCTGATAAATGTCAGTTCCCATAAATTCAAGCTTAGTTCTCGGCTTTTTATCAATAAAAGTTTTTAAGGATATACAGTTTTCACAAGGCTCGTCCACTTTCCAAAAAGAAAAACACTGACATGGATGTTTAACGCAGCCGCTCACTCCATGAGGAACGTCCGCTTTCAGAAGCCTGACAAAATCAAAAGTTTTCCTGAGAACGTCAATTTCCTTTTCTATCTCCGAAGAGGTGGAACTCAGTTGGCTTTCGCTGTTATCATCGCAGGTCCATAATTTGTACACGTCCATATTCACGTTCTCCTTACGCTTAGTGTAGACTTATTGTTGCTTTTTTTACTTTTTTCGACATTATTAGCTGATTTATTATACCACACCTCAATCGCATTGTCAACCGAACGATACAAATTACAATATTATTCACAATATTAACTCATTCATATTTCTAACGACTTTGCTCTAGTTTTTTATATACTTATCGTCATTCATAAAGTAAATATGGCACTCCACCTCAGTTTCCTCACTGAGCGAAAGCATTTTTCTGAATATCTTTTCGTAGAAATCAAGCTGTGAACGATATGTCTTTAAAATTCTCTCCTCAAAAAGCTTTCTGTCGGCTTCTTCCTGTATGTTGGTCTTATAGTCGATTATGATAAAGCTTTTGTCTGACATTTTAAGCACAAGATCCATAACTCCGTTGCTGTATTCATTGCCGTCCATACTGTAGAATGGAAGCTCTGTATACACCGCCTGCGCAGTTTTGAGCAATTTTTCGATATCCTTATCTTTCAAAAAGCTGTGAAGCTGATAGTTGATATAGTCCTTATAAAAGCTCTCAGAATCCTGCGAACTGCACTCGTCCTCAAAGTCGAGATACGCTCTGCTGACAATCTTCTGAATTAGCTCATTCTGCTGTGGCGTTTCGTTATACGGAAACAGCTTTCCACTCATATTCACCGCAAGCTCAAAGGCACGATGTACCATATGACCGATATCTATGCCCTTTGGACGTTCATAAGACAGTTTCTCCACTCCACTTGGTATAGTGACTTTTTTGCCGTCCTCAAGGTGGCTCGGAGTGATTTTGCTAACATATTTCTCACTGAGCTTTTTAACGCTTTCATCAAAAGCTTTTCGGCTGTTGTTCACCTCGTCGAATATATCCTTGACGTTTATCTGCGCCGCCTGCACAGCACTTTGCGCTGTGGCATTGTTTATCTGCGGCAGTTCTCTGCCTATTTTGCTCATTGTAAGTTTGTCGATCACAGGTTTTTTCCGTTCAAAAGTATACACAAATATAAAAGCCTGCTTTGCTCTTGTGGCCGCAACATATTCAAGCCTGAGCTGTTCGCCAAAATATTTATCCTCTGCCTGCTTCCTCTCATTAGGATAGAATGTCAGATAGTCCATATATGAATAATCGCTTGTTTTCAAAGGTACATAGACCTGTCTTTTAGCCACAAGGTCGGTGTACTTTCCTCCGCTGAATTTATGATTTTTAGCCTCCGCCATAATAACGATATTTCCCTCAAGACCCTTTGCCTTGTGAAGATTCATGAGCCTTACGCAGTTCTGCTCACTGCTGTCAAGGATAAGCTCTTTTTCTTTCAGCACAGAAAGCTCGTTTTTCATCATGTCCATAAGCTCATCGCTTCCTGCAAAATCCTGTTTTTCCCATTTTTCAATAAGATAGATAAGATTTGAAAGCTCATATTCCCTGTTGCTGGTATTATCGAAAAGAAGCTCAGGAAAATCAAGTATCTTATAAAGCTTCGCTATAGGCTCATTGACAGTATCGGCAGACGCCTTTACTGCAACAAGCGTGGCGTCATTGCTTTCACAGTTTTGTTCATAATTGTCTACGTCAATTTCAGCGTCTTCAAAATCGATGCTGTCAGGCCTACATCTCCAAAGGATAGAATAAGCCTTTTCCTTTGCGATAGGACTGTAGCTTTCAAAAACGAACTCTGCAAGAGCAATAAATCTTTTCAGCACCAGACTGTTTTTCTGAGGACGTTTGCCCCACATTGTATATGGTATGCCACGATTTGTCAAGACCATTGAATAAAACTCCATTTGAGTTGTGTTCCAAAGAAGCAGAAGAAAATCACTGTATTTTATAGGTCTTTCCACGCCCTTGTCGAATATCTTTCCGACCTTCACAAGGTCTGAAATTATCTTAGCCACGCTTTCAGCACCCGGATCTTTGACAAAATACGCCCCTCTGATAACGTCGTCGGAAACAGCCGCAGGCTTATCAGCCTTTGATATCATATCGCTGTATGTCATACCATATTTGCCGTTTATTTCCGGCTGAAACTTTTCATTTACCCAAGCTATAAGCTGCTCATCAGAGCGGAAGTTGTAATCAAGTGAGAAAAACTCGCAGTTTTTTTCGTTATTGTTCTGAAATTTGGCTTTCATTTTGTTATAAAGCCTGATATCAGCGTCACGGAAGCCGTAGATAGACTGTTTAGGGTCGCCCACCGCAAACAGCGCACCATCACGGAGCGGGCATTGCCATATATCACCGCCTGCTATAAGCTTGCTGTCGTCTGCACAAAGATACAGCAGAAGTTCAGTCTGCATAACGTCAGTATCCTGAAACTCGTCTATATAAATGCAGGAATACTTGTCTTTGAAAAACGCTCTTGCCTCAATGCTGTTTTTGAGAAGCTCGTGAGTGTGATACAAAAGCCCGTCATTTGAAACGCTCTCCCCGTCTTCACTCTCCTGATAAGCCTTTACAGCCTGCTCTATATACGTTGCCGTCTTGTTGAGTGCATACAGTGCATTTTCTTTCTTTACATTATCAAACCCACTTGGGCTGAAAATAGCCATGTTCTCATTGCTCTTTGGATGATCTTTCTTAATTTTCGTCTTATTAAAAGGCTCAAGGAACTTTTTGCAAGCTTTAAGATTAGCGCAAACTTTTACATAATTATACTTTGGGTCGTAGACATTCATATTATCAGGAAAAAACTTTGTCACATCACCAACAAGAAAACCTGCTATATCTTCGTATTTTTTACTCAAAGCACCATTATAGAATGCACGCACAAGACTATCCCTATAGTTACACATTTCTTTATAGGCAAGCATATTTATGGTGTCAAATGTCACACTGTCATAGCTTTTATCCCTAACAAACTCAACATCTCTGTATTCAGCACACTCAAGAAATGTTTCCATAAGAAAGTTTTTCACACGGCTGTCTCTGAGCTTATATTGATTGCTGTTCAGAAAGCCGAAATCTTCCATGTTCACACCATTTGTGCGGTAATATCTCTCGAAAAAGTCAGCCTGTGCCTGCTTTGTTTCACCGTCCTCGGCAAGTTTTAATCCCAAATGCAGGTCAGCTTCAAAAGGCTGTTCTGACAGAATACTCAAACAAAAGCTGTGTATAGTGCTTATCTTCATGCGCTGTAAATTCATAACAGCGTTCTCATACAGCTTCTTTTCCTCACCGCTGCATTTTGCAATATTCTCCGTAAGCCCTGCCTGTATCCTCTCATAAAGCTCGTTTGCAGCAGCGTTGGTGAAAGTTATAAGCACTATCTTTTCAACAGGTATACCTGCGCCTATCTGACCTATAACACGCTGTATTATAAGCCTTGTCTTGCCTGCACCTGCGCCTGCTTCAACAAGGATATTCTTATCATAACTGTCTTTGTCTATTATATAGCTTCTTATCTGTTCTTCACTCATTCTGTTGCACCCCCTGAGCAAACTTCTTCATAAGCAGGACAAAACGTGCATGGAGTAATTTTATCATTCTTATTCACAATACACTTTTTAAAGCCCTCTTCTACTATTTTCTTAAATGTTATTGTTATCATGTTTTCGATTCCAGAATTATCCTTGTTGTTAACTACATGGCAATTCCCTTTTTCAAGAATGAAAACATAATCTGCGGAAACGATATCACTTTCGCTCACTTCGCCCACAGGCGTAAGACCTTTTTCAAGTGCAAGGGCATAAATATGATCCTGTGGGTCTTCTGGAAGCTTTTCCCTGAATTTTTTGATATCCTCCGTCTTGTAATCAACTATCTGGTATGACACCTTTGTGCCGTCTATTATCCTGTCAAGGCGGTCTATCCTGCCCCTTATGGTGACTGTATATTTGCCTATCTCCACATCACCGTTGAACGGATACTCGACCTCAACGACCTCACGTTTGCCTGAGTGTATATCGCCGTGCAGTTCGTCAAGATAAGCTTTGACACAGGTGTAATATTCCTCTCTCTCACTCTGCGCAACAGCCATATCCACAGGGGGATAGTTACGTAGATAGTTTTTAGAAACGCTCTCGAATATCTCATCAAGCACCGCTGTGTCAACAATTTCAGACACCTCAGCCGCACTTTTGCCTTTAAGCACAGTCTTGGCATAATTCTCCATTATCTCATGTATATACATTCCCTTGACATTGCCTTTGAGCCATGCACTGCGGTCTATATCCACCTCCTGCGGCTTTTCAACATGGACAATACGCTCATAGAAAAACCTCAGCGGACACTGAAGCATAGTCGAAAGGCTTGTGGCAGAAATGATAAAATGTTTATTTTCGCACATTTCACGCAATATATCTATACGGCTTTCTCTTTGCTTATCAAGATACTCCGTAAGGCTTTCGCTTTGCTTTGCACCGTCATCATGAAGCCCGATTTCTCCTGCCTTGTTAAGAAAAGCACTGTTTAATGATATCTCAGAACGCACGCTAACCTTGCGTCTGTCAGAAAGATAATCATACACTTCTATTTTGTTTACATCTATGCCCTTTTCAGCCTCAATAACAGTATACACTGCCGACGGGCTTTGCGCTCTTATTTCTACGGTATCATAAACACTACAGCTTACAACAAGGTTTGCTCTCTCAGCCATGAGAACAGTTCTCACAAGGTCAGTGAGCTTTCTGCGCTCGATAGCGTCAGAACAATGGTCACGGTTGCCGAAAAGCTGTTCTCTCTCCTTATCGTTCAGAACAGGCGACTCGTCCTGCATGACAGGAAATCTTCCTGTTGTCAGACCAAGAACATATATGTTTTTCATGAAAAGCGCAGAATACCGCCCCATGAGACAGCAGGTAACAGCGCCTTTTGATGCAGGCAAAGAATACCTTGCGTTCTCTGCAATGTCGGTGATCTCAGTCATTGCTTCCTGCAAGCTAAGACTCTTGTCATAGTCTGCATAAAATCTGTATCTTCCTATCAAAGCGTCCTTTACGCTTGATATGGAACTTCTCTGCTCAGCGTTTGTACCTTTCACATAATCATTCACCAATTTCAGCACGCCACCGTAAAACTCTTTTGCGCTGACATTATCTTTTTTAAAGACATCATAAAAGTCCGTAAACACCTGACTATCCCTTGTGCTATACCATTCAATGCCCCAGCCGTTTCCAGAATTCTGTGCTTCAAGGAATATCCTGCCCTTGCTTTTGGTCTTGCCGTCCTCTACTTTCTCCTCATATTTGAAAACAGGCGAAAGCATTACATCTCTGAATAGGTCAAATCTATAGTCATTTTTGCACCATTTGAGCATTGCCCTGAAAAATGCAACAACGTCACTGTGTCTGCATGAAATGCCCTCAGGAAATTCCACAGGGACTTTGTATTGATTGCACATATTCATGAGCAAGTCCATATACTCATCATCGGGACACAGCACAGCGGTATCGCAAAGCTCGTAACCACTGTTCACGATATGTAGAACAGTTCTCTCCACCTCGTTTGTTACGCCATAATTTCTCCAAAGCTCCGCCTTTTGTGCTAATTTTCTCAGACCATTCTGATACTGCTCATCGCTCATATCAGTCATGTTATCTATCACCGCAGAATCAGGCAAAAGCCCTATATACTCCGCTGTCAGCTTGTCAGCTTCTATTTCTTTATCATATGCAAAATGAACGCTGTTCACGTCTGCCTTACCAGCCTTTATAAGACCGCTGGCAATGCTTATGAGCTTTGCACTGTCATATAGTTTGCTGTCTGAAAGCTTATTTTCATACGCTTGAAAGATCGCACTTAGCGTGTTGATACGTCTGCTGTCCAAGGACAATGAATCAGGGCCTATACAGTTCATTCTAAGCTCTGATATTGTCTTGAATATCTCCATGCAGGCATTATGGTCGTCGCTTTTGAAATAGCTTATACCGCTTTCATCAATAATACGTCTTACTATCTCACAGCCCTCAGCATTTGACATCGTTATTATCCTGCTGTCCATATACTCGGCACTGGTTTCGATAATATGCTTTGCATGATCTGCGACTGTGTATCTTTCAAGCCTTATAACAATATTTTCACCGCTTGCGTTCTCCAACATTCTCTCGGCGTTGAGATAATCATTACATATGTAAACCTTTTCAGTCAAAGGGTCTGCTTCATTACAGTCTTTGAGCCACTCTATAAAAGTCATTACGCTTTCTCCCCTAACATAAATTATCATAATAACATTTTACCATAGCAGAAAAATCTTGTCAATCTACAATCAGCGTGTTTGTATACTTTTTGGAAACACAATATTAAAGAAAATTTATTGACAAAATCATACCGCTATGTTAAAATATACTTTGTAAAACTTGCGTGGATTTTTCCTGACAGTATGTCACTTTTCGCCACACAGCAAACAGGCTGTGGGGCTTTTTTTCTGCCCACAGACAAAAGGAGTGTAAAAAAATAAATGAACAGTGATTTCATGAAAACAAGACCGATCTTCCCTCTTCTGCTTTCAATGTCCCTGCCAATGGTGATATCAATGCTTGTAAACTCTCTTTACAACATCATTGACAGCTTTTTCGTGGCAAAGATAAGCGAGGACGCAATGACATCGCTTTCACTGGTGTTCCCTGTGCAGAATTTTATAAGTGCCACTGCTATCGGCTTTGGTATCGGTATCAATGCGGTCATTGCCATATATCTTGGTGCAGGCAGAAAGGAAAAGGCTGACATTGCCGCAACTCAGGGGCTTGCCCTTTCGGCTTTGCATGGTATTGTGCTAATGATAATATGTATACTTATAATGCCTGCATTTCTATCTATGTTCACAAGTAATAAAAACGTTGTAGATCTTGGCGTGCAGTATTGCAACATTGTATTTACATTCTCTCCTGCATTAATGCTTGCCATTGCATTTGAGAAGATATTCCAATCGGTCGGCAGAATGAAGATATCAATGTTCAGTATGCTCTGCGGCTGTATTGCAAACATAATCCTTGACCCTCTGCTTATTTTTGGCGTTGGATTTTTTCCTGAGATGGGTATAAAGGGTGCTGCACTCGCCACCGGTATCGGTCAGGTGCTGACCCTTGTCATATACATAATAGCATATCTTCGCTGTGAGCTTCCTGTTAAGCTTTCCGCAAAACACAAGCGTCCTGACGGCATGATAATCGCAAAGATGTACTCCATAGGCATTCCTGCAACACTTAATCTTGCACTGCCGTCACTTCTCATATCCGCCCTCAACGGCATACTTGCGGCATATTCACAAAGCTATGTGCTTGTTCTTGGAATTTACTACAAGCTCCAGACCTTTCTTTATCTACCTGCAAATGGTGTTATTCAGGGTATGCGACCAGTTATCAGTTTTAACTACGGAGCAGGTGAGAGGGAGCGTGTGAAGAAAATTTACCGCATTGTCCTTTACATGACAGGTGTGATATTGGCGGCAGGAACTATCATATGCGCGCTTTTCCCAGCCAAGCTCATAGGGCTTTTCACGGAAAACGCTGACACTATTGCCATAGGCAAAACAGCACTTCGCCTAATTTGTATCGGCTTTGTTATCTCCGCAGTATCCGTCACCTCATCAGGTGCGCTGGAGGGACTTGGCATGGGCATTCCGTCGCTTATGATATCTCTGTGCAGATTTATTGTGATAATACTGCCACTTGCGTTCTTCCTCTGCAAGCTCACGGGACCAACAGGCGTATGGAACGCATTCTGGATAACAGAAGTCGTCACCGCTTTGATATCTGTATTTATCTACAGATTTTCAGTTTCAAGGCAAAAAGATTTAAAATAAACACCGTTGCCATTCCACAATTACCATTTATTTCCGTTTAACAACTTGTAATTTGCAAAAAAGCGTTGACATTTTGCAAAAAAAGTGTTATAATATATCTTGCATGCCGCTGTGGTGGAATAGGCAGACACAAGGGACTTAAAATCCCTCGGGGTAAAACCCGTACCGGTTCAAGTCCGGTTAGCGGCACCATAAATCATCGTAAAATCGGGCTTTTTTGAAGTCCGATTTTATTTTTTTGTCCGTTTATCTACCAATCAGTCACATTAAGATTCCAACCTTGTTCCTTGACATACTTTGCGAGGATAAGTTTCTGGTTTTCTATTGACAGGGATTCGCCGGCTCTCATATCCTCCTGCGAGAGGCGGACGTAAATTCCTGCATTGTAAATGGTCTGCTTTGCCATTATAACTCCTTTCAAATCAAAGCAGTACCACACCGACAAAATTACGCCAGTGTTTCTTTTACGGCTCTTTCAAAAGCGAGCCTGCCGATCACTTCGTCGATATTTTTCTCTCCGACGAAGCGGCTGTGAACGATGTACTTCTTCCCGTCGATCTCATATTCCAAGACACGCTCAGGGAAGTCCTTGTACTTCTCGTTCAGCTCAAACATTTTTCCTGCCTTCTCTCTTTCTACGGCAGATGTTGTTGTCTCTTTCAATTGTCTCCTTTCCGTCTGCGATTTTTTCTCTCTACACGCAATGGCTAAATGTTGCAGGGTCGTTACTCCTGCACGAAACGTTTTGTTGTCGGATATATTTTTAATCCGAGTAAGGATCATTCTTCTCAAAGAACGAAGTCTGACCGAGCATTTCTTCCTCGTCAGCGTCATTAGCATAGCTGTTATCCGACACAGGTTCATCATCAGCACCGGACATAGCCGCCTGTTCGTGTTCTCTTGCGATCATAGTCCCTCACAGCTATACTGCTTGCAGAGCGACTGATAGATCAGCAGAGCTTTCTGCTCACTCAGCTTTTCACATTCAGCCGTGTCACTCTGGATACGCTCTTTCAGCTTGCCGATCTTCTCATCGAGCTTCGTGATCTTCTTTGCGATGTCAGCCATATCATCACCACCGTTCGTTTCAAATTTCGGAATGCGACTACACACACTTCACAAGGCTTGGCAGAGGGCGCTGCCCCTACGACCCCGAATTGATAAAAATAAAAAAGAGAACAAGAGAAATGAAAGACGAAAAGAAGCGTACATTGTACCTGAAAGTCCGTGTCAGCCCCGAAGAAATGGCAACTATCAAGAAGAAGTTTGAGAACAGTAGCATGAGCAGTCTCAGTACATTTGTAAGAGCAATGATCTTTGAGGGATACATAGCTCAGGTCAACGAAAATGAGCTGAAGGAGCTCACACGCATCGCCAATAACGTTGCCAACAATATCAACCAGATTGCCCGCCGTGAAAATGTCACTAACAAGGTTTACAAGGAAGATATTGAGGAGATCAAGGAGCTTGGCGATAAGCTCTGGCGTCCGCTGATGTTTCTGCAAAAAAGGTGGCTCAGCTAAAGCATTGAGCAAAATATGAAAATCGCCGTCAGGATAATTCCCGACGGCGATGAAATACGATATGTGCGCTATGTACCGGACTGGCTTTTGAAATTGCTGCGCCTTTCACAATAATGGTTACAATTATTCCAATATGTTGGACTCTGGTGCTATTATGGTATATGCTGTATCTATAATATTGATTTGGAGGTAACAGTTATGTTGAAAACACCAGAATTGGCAATGCCGAGAACAAACAAAGTCACTACTGTATGCAACGGCAGGCATAAGGTCTGGACGGACTACGAAGAAGCAAAGGCATATTTCCTTGAAATAATGATGTCCACGGACGGCGAGGAACATGACCGAGCAGAGTGTGTATATATCCAGCTTATGCACGGGCTGGATGGGTGTAGAGATAAAGACTAATAGCAAAAGAGCGAGTTGTCAGAAATGGCAACTCGCTCTTGCTTATTCTATTGAAAAAGTAGTTTTTTAGGCTCAAATTTTGTGGATACCTACTATTAAATTTGACGGGATATGATTACCAATATTTGAAAAACAAATATTGCTATGTAAGCCAGGTTCTTCATTGTGTATAATCCGATACAAGTAGTGTATCGCAGTAGTGATTAATAGCTTTACTGAAATCGAATCGTTGTTACTTGGTTCAAGAAACTCTACAATTATCGGAATTAATAGTCTCTTATATTCTTCTAAAATAATATCTGCTTTATTATCATATTTCACATAAGCATAATTAGCAACAATTTCAGGTTCGTCAGTATAATCATGACAGCCAAATGCTTGCGGTGTAGTGCTTGCTTCAAGCATAAGCATTGCAAAAGGTCCCCCATGAATTCTTGCATCACTCAGTTTCAATTCAGTAAGCCATTTATTATGTCGTTGGATATCGCTTGTGCAGTCTTTCACTTTAATGCTTAGTTTACAAGTTATGTCGTCAACCATTCGCGTGATTTTAGGATACATTTCTGATAGTGGTAGTATGCCATAGGTTAAATAGTCATCCGGATTCATAGATCTTGCTCCATGAAACCAATGTACCGTTGGGCGTTCAATCAAAAGCTCAGCATTAGGAAAAGCATTTTGCAGAATATACTCTCCAAAATCGTCCAAAATGGAATCATCAGGCAAATCACTATGAATAAATGCGTTATAATCTATTTCATACTGCTTATCCCAGTTGTATTTGAGAGTAGAAATGATTCTTTCTTCGGATATACCAATGACTTGAGAAAGAGAAGTCAACACAGTACTAAAATCTTTACATATAAACTCCAAGTTTACTCACCTCTATGTTTCAATTATTCAATTAAAACAGAGTTAATTGTGATTCGATATTTGACTGAACCTTTCTGATATTCACTTTATCATCTTCTTCAATATTTCCGCAAATAAGTGGCGAAGTTGTAACATGAGCAGAATGATTTTTGGCTACGATTGCTGGATTGAAGTTTGCGTAACAATAAGCACAACCATTTTCGCAAGTGTTGTACATCCCTATATCTATGCTTTCAATACAACCGCAAACACCTCTTTGATTTTTATCCTTGCCTATTTTCAGCGTATAATTACCCAATCTTTCTAATCTCTGCTTGTCAATACAGCAAGCATGGGTTATACCCAATGATGAAAGGTCGTATTCTTCAGCACAGGTATCTATATAGATACCTTCATTCTTGGCAACGAATATAAAATAACTCATAAGTTCAAGCACATCATCATTTGAAAGTGTCTGAATATTAAATCGCTTGATATTGCGAGCAGTATTTTTATATAAGTCAATAAAGCTAACCGTGCATTTTTCTGTAAACTTGCTTAGTTTTGAGCAGAGAGCCTGAAAATACTTTTTGTGATATTCAATGGTGTAATACTCATTTATAAAAATAGGATCATATCTCCATACAACTCTTTCTTTTCCAATGAGAGAAGATAATTTCTGAAAGGCTGGAATGATAAAATCATTTTTGGACGGAACATTAGTTTCAATATCTTTCCCATATGCGTTCAAGGTAAACTGAAAATAATAGACGTATTTTTCTAATTCAGATACTCGTTCTATCATTGGAATAGGATTTTTTGTCCAGAACACAATACCGTTAACCACATCAGGAGATAAGTCTATTCTGCTAATCTGATGAATATTCATCGGATTACGAACGCAGACATAGCCTTCTTTGATTCTGTTTAAGAACCATTCTGAATAGTATGTCGGTATATCTGTCCGTCTGCTGGCACTTATAATCACTCATTCCACCTCCAATAACAATTGAATTGTTGAGTTTAATGATTCTTGCGCATGATACTTGTGCTTCAACTGTGCCGGAATATCAAAATAGCATTTCTTAGCATTTTTGTATGCTGAAAATCCATTAGTTTGATAGTAATTAAGATTTCCAGTATCAAAATACATATAGTCACTATTCGTTATCTTTGCACCTGCTTTTTCTATTGCTTTTTCAAAATGTGAAAAATAATCGCGCCCTCGATTATTACTATTTACATCATTAATTATAAACAACAGGTGGTGGTTTTTTCTTTTTTAAGCACAATGTTTTGGGCAATTCTTTCTGCCAATAAATCAATTAAACCTGTTTGATTTGTATTATACAAATATGAAATAAGATAGCTTATTACTATTATATTTGCTTTGGGAAGAGGGGCATCAAAGCAATCAAAAACATCTTTGTACTCTGGTATTTTAAATCTAACTCTTTCATCGTTAGAATAGTATTCTTTTATTTCATCATGAATAGGACTCCATAATGTATTGATATCAACGCCTATATAGGAGATTGGAACCTTTACCCTACCTTTATTCAAAAAAACATCAAAAGCCATTAAATCAGCACAACCGCCACATCCAAGTGATAGGATATGATAATAAGGAAAGCCTCTAATAAAATTACGTTCCGCTGCTATTGCCCACATTATTTCTGTTGTGTATAAATAGGAATATTGACACACATAATGATATATCATCTTTTGACAGTCATACTGTTTCTTTATGATTTCATTTGGAAATCTACCTGGAAAATGTACTTGATAGAGGCAGTTATAACAACTCCCACTACATTTCCCAGAAGGATGATTACATGCTTCCTCGTTACAGCCACAGTTAGAGCCGAATTCAGAATACTTTTTATCACTAAAATCTACAATATGATCTATAAGCATTGGTTTTCCCCTTTCTTTTATATGTCTTCAAAACTCATAAACGATAATTTACAGCACCAACTCAAGCTGTTGTACGACTATTGGTTTACT